>OGFG01000258.1_pt1 | contig 65989 bp, 86 predicted proteins | sample 1570761 | NCBI WGS metagenome assembly OGFG01 (sample SAMEA2581938, study PRJEB24529) | metagenome | biome: Human gut stool | place: China | collected 2011
CCTAATGGATAAGTCTAATTCAGGATTGACACCCTGTGCATACATATTCATTGCCAGTGTGATAATATCGACATTACCGGTACGCTCGCCGTTGCCGAATAATGTTCCTTCGATTCTGTCTGCGCCTGCAAGCAGCCCGAGTTCCGCATCGGCAACACCTGTTCCTCTGTCGTTGTGTGGGTGAAGTGAAAGCACTACATTGTCACGGAAATGTAAGTTTTTGCTCATATATTCAACCTGACTTGCAAATACATGCGGCATAGACATTTCTACGGTCGCCGGGAGATTGATAATCGCCTTGTTATCAGCGGTCGGTTCCCAGACGTCTAATACGGCATTACATACTTCCAACGCATATTCCGGTTCTGTTCCCGTAAAGCTTTCCGGGCTATATTCAAACGCGAAGTTGCCCTCTTCTTTTTCAGCCAATTCCTTTAACAGCTTTGCACCGTCAACGGCAATCTGCTTGATTTCTTCCTTAGACTTTCTAAATACCTGTTCTCTCTGTGCCAGTGAAGTTGAATTGTATACATGTACAACAGCTCTCGGCGCACCCTTTACCGCTTCAAAAGTCTTCTTGATGATATGTTCTCTTGCCTGTGTTAATACTTGAATTGTTACATCGTCCGGAATCATATCCTTTTCGATTAATGTCCTTAAAAATTCATATTCTGTTTCTGAAGCTGCCGGGAAACCGACTTCAATTTCCTTAAATCCGACCGCTACAAGAAGTTTGAAAAATTCAAGCTTCTGTTCCAGGCTCATCGGCTCAACAAGCGCCTGATTGCCATCTCTTAAATCCACGGAACACCAGACCGGTGCTTTATCAACATACTCCTTCTTTGTCCAGTCCATGCAGGAAACCGGCGGCATAAAATAACCTCTCTGATACTGTCTGTAATCGAACATTCTTCATTCCTCCAATAATATTATTATGATGCCCGAAGCAAAAATCTAAAAGCTATTGCCCCTGCATCTGATTATAATAAGTAAAACAAAAAGTCTTCCGTCCCAGCATATCAAACCTATGCCAAGAGACGAAAGACCATAATCTCACGCGTTACCACTCTTATTTCACGAAAATCCTCGTGCACTCACTGAATACGGGCAAAAACCTTATATTCTGTCCACTATAACGGCTGGCTCCCGGCTACGCCTACTCAAAACAATCTTATATGTCATGCTTTTTTCAGATAGCAGCTCCAAGGCGAGTTCAATGCTTCCCTTCCGTTATCTCACACCAACCGATAACTCTCTGACTCCGGTAGACATCTAATATTCCTCTTCATTGCATTTACTTATTATGGTAATCATCATACATGATTGACTTTAAGATGTCAAGTCTTGTTTTAACATTTCTTTAAAATGCTTTGTTTCCTCTTTGGAAACCGGCTCTTTCGCATACCGTGCCTTTTCATATAACTGCGTAATCTGCGCACCGTATCCATCGTCCTTTGTAATATATTCTGCCGTAAGCTCCTGTGGGGTCTGTGTACCGTCCGGCCGGTGTTCTTTTGCCTTTTTTAGCACCTGCCGCTTATACGCTTTTCGCAGACTTTCCGTTTCCGGTGCCGTCTTTATGGTATCTGTTTCTGTTTTCTGCTTTCTGACACGCACGGTTTCTTTTTCAAGCGTTGTAATTTCTTCAATATAACCCTGTGGTTTTCTCTTTTTATTAAAGTTCTTTACATAGCGGTAAATCAGATAACAGATACCGGCAGCTGCCGCAATGATTAAAATAACCGCAAGTGCTTCCAAAACAGCCGATGCCGCCGCAGAAGGTTCATAAATTTCCTCCACATCACTCAAATCCGCATCAGTTTCAGCCTGCGTTGTCTGTTCTTCCGCAACGGTCGAATCTCCACCTCCACTGCCCCATATTGCAAGAATAACTTTTAACAGTCCTTTCAGCGCCGCCATGCCACCGGCACCTATCACTTGAAATATATTGCCGTACTCGCCGTTATAGAACAACAGCATTGCAATCAGCATTAAAAATACTGTTGTGAGAATAATCCGGGTGTTGACCTGCTTTAACTGCTGTACCGGAAAATGGGTCTTATCTTTGTTAGTAAGAAATACTGTGTTTAATTTCTTTAAATCCCGGTAGACAACCTCCAGCAGAACAAACAACACAAACAGCACAACTTCGCTGTTCATGACAAGATTACTCTCCACAAGGTGTCCAATCATGTATCCTAATATCATAAATGCACAAAACGGCAGCGGAATCTGTTCGCTTGCCACCAGATTTTTTTTGATTTCAAGCTGTTCCGCCAAATCCAGTCCGTCGGCATCATCGGATAACGGCGTATTGCTCAAATCATTCTTTTGCAGTGTAATTGTTTTTAAACGAATCGAATACCCCGCAATCAGTGCCGCAATTAAAAAGTATGAAAACCGCTCCGCATCGGTTGTTCCCATAAAAAATGCCGCCGCAATAATCGCAATATGAAGCACGATAAACGGCTTAAACAGTTTGATTTTTCTGCGGCTGTAATATGCCGCCGCCACAAACACAAAGATAATCAGGGATTTCCACAACTGTGAAACCGGCTTTTGCAATGCACCGAAATAAACTGCCATAAATGCACTGTAAAATGTAATCATCTGAATAACAACTTCCAAGATTTCCATGGAACGTGATAGCTTTTTATCCGTCATTTCTGTCCACCTCCCATGCCGTAAAATCCATACTGTCGGTCATTCCCGCCGGGAATACTTCTTCTCTTTCATCAATAAAGTACGGCACAATCCACATTCCGCCGTTTCCCGCGCCGCCTGACACATTACCCGATATGCCGCCGGTAAGCTGTCTGTAGCCTTCTTTTAAATTTTCACGGCGATTCTGCGAAATCATAATATACGTCATATTCGTACTGCCCGGTACCGCCCGGTAATCCTCACCGTACACACCGTTTTGCATTTCCTTTATAATGTCCTTAAACTCCCGCACGGAAAGGCTTAAATCAAGTCCCGCAAGCACCGTATTCACATTGTTTAAATGTGCCAGCCCGCTTGCGCCGTAAACAACTGCTTCTTCCCCAGTTTCACCGTTTCTTGCATTGCTCAATAACGATACCTGTATGCCCTGTTCGATAAACATCTGCGCCAGTCCTGATGCAATGGAAATGCTCTCCTCCGATAATTTTTCCTTTGGAATCATGCCCTCCGGCTCAACATTTAACAAAATGCAAACCTGCTGGCAGGTGCTTTCATTGTACTGGTTGACCATTAACTGCCCGCTTTTGGCGGTTGCCGGCCAGTTGACCTGATTCATGGAATCGTAGCTTTGATACTCCCTGATTCCACGAAACATAAAATGGTCTTCATACAGATATTTATTGCGCTCCACCGTGCCCATCATCTGAAAAAACGGCACTGCCAGCCTATCCGTGTCTGCTGTTTTCGGATAAACGGTAATGACAGCATCCTGCGCTGACTCCGCAGCAAGCACATCTCCCATAAATGCACCGGTAGACACCATTTGTACATTACGGATACGGTATATGCCTCTTTTCGTACAGCGAAGCGGAATCCGCCGTACCGCCTGCTGATAATTCATTAATGAAAAGACGTCATTGCGGTATGCCTTATCCGATACCGCATTGCTTCCATCCTTTCCTAAAAAAAACAGGCTTTTATCCGTCTGAAATTTCACATAAATATACGGCAGTGGCAGATATTTTCTGTTTGCCACGGTTTCAATCAATTCAATTTCATCGCCTTTTACGGCATGGTCTGATGAAAAACGGATTTCCACGGACAGCCCCTTATTCCAATAACGCGCATACAGCTGCCCGACTGCCCAGTACACCAGACCTGCCCCAATCAGCATTATCAATACTACCATTATTTACCCCAGTCTTCGGTTGGTACTTCTACCGATTCCATAATTGTCTGCATAAGTGCATTTCTGTTGTCCTGATAAGTCAGTCCGTGTCTTAATACCAGTCTGTGTGCAAAGACCGGTTCTGCGAGTATGCGGATATCTTCCGGCACAATATATTCCCGCCCTTCAATATACGCAAATGCGCGTGCGGCATTAACCATGGTAAGCGTTCCTCTCGGACTGACGCCGATTGCCACACTGCTGTGTTTTCTTGTTGCCGCTGCAATATCTACAATGTAGCCCATAAGGGACGGATGTACATACACCTCTTTTGCTTCCTGCTGCATTTTAAGGACTTCTTCCTTACTGCATACACGCTCCACTGATGTAAGCGGACTTGCCTTTAAGAAACGGTTTAAAATCTCGATTTCTCCGTCCTTTTCCGGGTATCCCATACAGATTTTCATCAGAAATCGGTCAAGCTGTGCTTCGGGAAGCTGATATGTACCCGCTGTTTCAATCGGATTCTGCGTTGCGATTACTAAAAACGGTTCTTCTAACCGGTACGTATCGGAATCCACCGTCACCTGATGTTCCTCCATACATTCAAGCAGTGCCGACTGTGTACGCGGCGTTGCACGGTTAATCTCATCTGCCAGCAAAATGTTGGAAAATACAGGTCCTCTGCGGAAGACAAATTCACCGGCCTTCTGATTGTAATAATTAATTCCCGTTACATCCGATGGCAGTAAATCCGGTGTAAACTGAATCCGGCTAAACTGTGCATCGACAGACTTTGCAACGGTCTTTGCAAGCATTGTCTTTCCGGTTCCCGGAACATCTTCAAGCAGGACATGTCCCCCTGCAATCAGGCTTGTCAGAACCAGTTTTGTCACGTCTTCCTTTCCTACAATCACCTTGGAAACATTATCCATAATTTCTATTACTTTTTTCTGGTAATTCATACCCATTTTTATATCCTCCGATTTTTTAATTCAACTGTTATGAGTATAACAAAAAAACTGTCATTGCCGCAACACAATGCCAGTTTTTTCATACTTTTTCATTCTTTTCTTATAATTTATTCGTCTGCAGGCATTTCTGCATTGACATCAATTCCTCTTGGTGCAACCGGTGTCGAGAAAACTATCTGTGTACTGGTTCTGCCGAACTTCTGAAGCTGTCCGATAAACGTATCCAGCTCCATTGTGCTTGGGAACACCACCTTTAACAGCATGGAATACGTCCCTGTAACACAGTTACACTCCACCACATTCGGACAGGATTTAATAAACGGATAAAACTCCGGCTTCTGCACCGGCGCAACCTCCAGATTAATAAATGCCGTAATATGGTAGCCAAGCTTTAACTGGTTAATCTTTACTTCATATCCCTCAATAATTTCTTCCTTCTCCAGACGCTCAATTCTTGCAGAAACCGCCGGTGATGATAAAAACACCTTTTCGGCAAGTGCCTTTAACGGCATTCTCGCATTCTGCTGTAATAATGTAATGAGTTTTTTATCAATCTTATCCATCTTGCTCTCCATTCCGTCGTTTTTACGACATTTATTTCTCAAGTCTTCGTATATAAAATACATAAAAAGGACAATTCTAAAGTATGGTTTAAATAATATACCGCCTTTAAAATTGTCCCCATTGACATCGTTATTTATTTACTGCTACTATACAACAATTTATCCGTTTGCGCAATAATTTTTTTAATATATAAAAAATTCCATCTTTTTGCTTAATATTCTTTATTGCAGTTGCTTTTTTTTGCTTCTTCTGCTAAAGTTTTAATGAACTGTACACTTTAATAAAAAGCCGTATCTACGGCAGAATGGAGATTTTTATGTCAGAACAGACAAACAATAGTGAATATAATACCGTAACCCTTTCTTTAGATGACGGAACTGAATGTGAATGTGCGATTATCCGCATTTTCCCTGCCGGTGAAAATGATTATATTGCCCTGCTTCCGTTAGAAGGCGAAGCCGCCGAACAGGACGAAGTTTATCTGTACCGTTATGTTGAAAATGACGGCCGGGAGCCTTCGCTTTTAAACATCGAATCCGATGAAGAATACGAACTGGTTTCCGAAGCTTTTGATGAAGAATTAGATGCGATGGAATATGAAGATTTATATGCACAGGAAGACGAAGAAAACGAAGAAGCCTAAAACGCTTCATCCCTGAAAATCATCCCGGCGGCAATTGATATTTACTTCCGTCGGGATTTTTTATTTATCCTCAATCAGTTCCCATACGGCACTGCTTCTGTCTATTTCCTGTAAGAAGCGGGATATTTTCTGTGCTTTTCCTGCACGCTCCCTTGGAAAATATAAATGCAGTTCTTCCTTTGCCCTTGTCATTGCTACGTAAAACATTCTGCGTTCTTCTTCAAGTTCCTTTTCCAGTACCGCCTTATGGTACGGCACATTTCCCTCATTTAAACCGACAAGAAAAACTTTTTTATACTCCAGCCCCTTTGAGGCGTGCATGGTGCTGACGGTGACACTGTCCATGCTGTTTCTGCCTCTGTCGCCACCTGCATTATCCGGCTTTTTATTCTGCAACTGCTCTGTATATGCTTTAATGTATTCAAACCATTCCGGAAAAGTCCGACACGTTTTTGTGCTTTGTGAAATCTCGTCCAGTATTTCATAAAGTGATGCTTTATCCTGCTTTTTTTCATCTGCATACTGGCGGATGTAGTCCTCGTATCCAATGGCCTTTCGTATATAATTGACTGCGGCAAACGGTGAAAATTTTGACAAGATTAAAATATCATCTTCCAACTGTTCTACCCGGTCTTTCAGCGCACTTTTTTCTGCATAAAAAGCTTTTGCCCTTTCAAAATCAACTACTGTATCCGCAAATGCTTCTCTGGATAAATACCTCACCGGACGGTTGATAATACGAAAAAAATATTTTCTTTCACGGCTTCCCATTGCCAGATGAATATATGCCAGAATATCCTGTGCAATCCAGTGTTCAAACGGATTTAAGAAATGCTCTTTAATTGTAAATGGAATTTTATATTGCAGAAATGTCTGTAGAAAATCCTGTGCCCCGGTATTTGTCCGCACCAGTACGGCAATATCGGAAAATTTCCCCTGCTTTGAATGTTTTAAGATTTGTTCTGCCAGAAACTGATTCTGTTTTTCTGTACTTTCAAACTCTTTGACGACAACACACGCGGTCTGCATTCCGTACCCGGTCTGCGCCGCCACAATATCTTTTTCATAACGGTTTTTATTATGTGCAATCACAGATTTTGCCGCCGCCACAATCGGAGCCCTGCACCGGTAATTCACACACAGATTAATCTGAACCGCTTCAGGATAAATCTTTTTAAATTCCTGCATATAATCCGGACAGGCTCCGCGGAATCCGTAAATACTCTGGTCATCGTCACCAACGATAAAAAGATTGCGATATCTGTCTGCCAGTAACTGCAACGTCTGAAACTGCTGTGCATCAATATCCTGAAATTCATCCACTAAAATATATTGATACTGTTCCTGCCACTGCCACAAAATATCTTTCCGCTGTGAAAACAGGTCATAACAATACACTGTCATATCTTCAAAATCAATCAGCCGCTTTGCCGTAAGATATTGTTGATATTTGTGATAGATTTCACAAAGAATCTCCTGCGGGCAGATTCCCGCAGCTGCCACCGGCTGTGTATCCGGGCTTTTCCCACTCCTCTTTACATTGCTAATCCACGCCGTAGCGTGCCGAATCAGTTCCATGGTATCTGTAATTTCCAGTTCATACTCATTTAAAATATTTTTAAAAAACCGTGTCTGCTCCTGCTGTGTAATAATGTTATCTGCACGGTATCCGTATGCTTTTCTTAAAATCATAAAAAAGAAGCTATGGAACGTCTGAAAGCAGACACCCGAATACCGGTTATCCGACAATTTCAAAAATCGTTCCTTCATCTCTGTTGCCGCCGCCCTCGTAAAAGTAATCACTAAAATATGCTCCGGCGCAACACCGCATTTTTCAATCAGATTTAAAATGCGGTATGTTAATACAGTGGTTTTTCCACTTCCCGGCCCTGCCAGCGTAATACACGGTCCGTTAAAATGCCGGATTGCCTCTAACTGTGCTTTGTGAAATTCCAATCTCCTGCCTCATCCTTTCTTTTGCTTTCTTTTAATAGCTCTGGATTTTATCCCCCGAATCATCTGTTTTCTGAATCGACTTTATCACAACATAATAGCTGATATGGTCATTCACCTCTACGAGTACACGGTCACCGACCTTATGTCCGAGCAGTGCCTTTCCCAGCGGACATTCAATGCTGATATAGCCTTCCAGCGAATCGCCGCGCACCGTCGTAACCAGCTTAATTGTTTCTGTCGAGCCATCGTCTTCATAATAGATTTCAACCGTATTATTGACCCCTGCCTCATCTTCTGCCGATTCATCGGAAATGACAACCGCAGATTTAATCATTCTCTGCAAATATCGGATACGGCTTTCATTCTGGTTTTTAAATTTTTTAGCGGCATGGTATTCAAAATTTTCACTTAAATCCCCATGCGCTCTCGCCTCTTTTACATCCTCCAAAGCCTGTTTCCTGACAACCTGTACACGGTACTCAATTTCATCTTCCATTTTTTTTATATCATTTTTCGTCAATTCGTTGTGCATACTACTCTCCATTCCGCAGGCGATTTTTGTGTCTGCTCATAAAACTCCCAGCCCTCAAGAAATGCTTTCTTATCTTTCTCTAAAAATTCGGCTGCTACATTCTGTTCCAGTGCCTTTATTCCGTCCTCCCTTGAAAATCCAAGGCATCCTGCTGCCGCACCGACCATACGGACGTTTAATGTCTTATCCCGAAGTGGAATTTCTTCCATATAATATACGTAGTATTTCTGTTCAAGCTGTGTGCGGATACTCTGCGGATATATACCGCCGTCTGATGCTGTCGGTTCAATCCGGCAGTTACACATCAGCAAAATTCCATTTTCTTTTAAATATGATGCGTACCGCAGGGCTTCCAGTTCTTCCAAGGCAATCAGTACATCAACCTCTCCGGCTTGTGCAAGCGGCGCATATACATGTTTCCCGAAGCGCACCTGTGTCACGACACTGCCGCCCCGCTGGGACATTCCATGAATTTCCGATATTTTCACATGCAGCCCTGTCTGATATGCCATTGTACCAAGTATCTTTCCTGCAAAGATCGTACCCTGGCCGCCTACTCCTGCAATTATAACATTTTTTATCATTCTCTGTGCCTCTTTCTTAATACACACGGTGCCTGTGCAATAATAACCGTAACACTTTTCCGCGGAACTGCTTCCAACAGCAGTTCCTTCATTTTCTTTGTATCAAATGCATTGACCTCGTAAACATCCAAAATACCCAGTGAGCGGCATAATTTTGCAATAGAAATCGGCATAACCTCGCCCTGTTGAAGCGTTGCACCCGAAGAGGCATGGTCCTGATGTCCGGTCATTGCTGTTGTACCGTTATCCAGTATAATCACTGTGCCTGTGCCTTTATTGTACACCATATTTATCAGACCGTTTATTCCTGTGTGCATAAAAGTTGAATCCCCAATTACTGCAACCCAGTCTTTGATATACGCACTGCCCTTTGCCTTTTCCATGCCGTGCAGGGTTGAAATTCCCGCACCCATACACACCACGTCATCTATCACTTCAAACGGCGGAAGTGCTCCAAGCGTATAACAGCCGATATCCCCCGCCACATGATAATTCATCTGCTTTAACAGTGAAAAAACTGCCCTGTGCGGACAACCCGGACAAAAAGACGGTGGTCTGCGCATCAAATCTCCTGTTATATCTTCTTTTAACGGTTCATTTAAAATGCCATGGCGAATCAGATTCACACTGTATTCTCCGTGTCGTGTAAAAAGTTCCTTTCCCTGACAGGCAATTCCCCACGACTGCACCTTTTCCTGTATCACCGGTTCTAATTCTTCAACAATATAAAGCTGCTTTACCTTTTTTGCAAATGCAGTAATCAGGTCTTTTGGCAGTGGATTGACAATACCCAGCTTTAAAACCGAAGCCTGCGGCATGGCTTCCTTGACGTACTGATAGGCTATACCGCCTGTAATAATACCGATATCCATGTCCTGATATTCTATGGTATTGATGTCAAAATCAGAACACTCCCGCTCCAACTGTTCCATGCGTTCTTCAACAAATATATGCCGTTTGCGGGCAAAACCCGGAAGCATAACATTCTTTGCCGCATTTTTCACATAGGGCTTTTCTGTATTCGCAATGCGTGGTTCTTCCGTAACCGGTTCTCTGGAGTGGGAAAGTCTTGTGGTTGTATGTAAAATTACCGGCGTATCGTACTGTTCACTGTATTCAAATGCTTTTTTCATAAATGCCTTAGCCTCACAGCAGTCTGCAGGCTCCAATACCGGTATCTGTGCCGCTTTTGCAATACAACGCGTATCTTGTTCATTCTGCGAACTGTAAATTCCCGGATCATCTGCCGCTACCAGCACCAGTCCACCGTTTACCCCCATATACGCTGCCGTATAAAGCGGGTCACTGGCAACATTGACTCCGACCTGCTTCATGGAGGCCATAGCACGCACACCCGAAAGCGACGCGCCGATTGCCGTTTCCAGTGCGGTCTTTTCATTGGACGACCACTCGCAGTATACCTCACGATACTGCGCAAGACTTTCATTAATCTCTGTACTCGGTGTTCCCGGATATGCCGCCGAAACCTTTACCCCCGCTTCATAAGCTCCTCTTGCAATCGCTTCGTTTCCAAGCATTAACCTGACTTCCGACACCGCTTTAATCCCCCTTCCGTATATCTGATTGAATATGTTTTTGAATGTCCTGTCCGATAAATTCTTTACGTTCTTCTTCGTCGAGCCGTGTGTATTCTTCATAAGGCTTGCTGAGTTTTATCATCGGTTCTGAACAGATTTTGCAGGAAATATCCGTTTCCCGCTGTAGATAAAATATTTTATTGCAATTTTTACAATAATAAACCTTCAACATTCGTATATTTCCTCTCTCTGTCGGGCATTCGCCCTATCAGACGAATGTGTCTAAAAGAGCTTTGTGCAAGCACAGCTCTTTTTTCCGCTTCCCTTCGGCTCTCTTTCGCCGTGCATGTGCAGGAACGCTTCGCGCCCCTGCACTGTCGGGCGTTCGCCCTATCAGACGAATGCGTCTAAAAGAGCTTTGTGCAAGCACAGCTCTTTTTTCCGCTTCCGTCTGGCACGGCTCATTGCTTACGCACATTATAGCACAATACGTATGTGGGGCAAATTATTTTCAGAAAATATTTTATTAAATTTTTCAATATTTTACGGGCTGCTTTTGCCGATAACGCAAAATGAGCCTTGTTGAAATACTCTGTAATGTATTTCAACAAGACTCATTTTCTTCTTTCATTTTATCTGTTTTTTACAACTTTTGATAAGCCTGTGCCTACAACTATAAATACAATAAGGTTGACAACGGATTTTAACAGCAGTCCCGGTGCTGATGCCAGTCCTAATGCCCAGCTTCCGTACAGGATTCCGCCGAAAAATACATATCCTGCTGTCATAAACAGCAGTGTCACAACTGCTCCCACAAGAACGCGTACCGATATAACCGGCTTTCTTGAAACCTTATTCTGAAAAATATAGCAGGCAATGAGCGGCATTATTGTCTTTATCAGAAGTGTCGGTACTGCCCACACCGGATATCCTGTCAGAATATCTGCCATTGCCGAGCCGATACCGCCTGCAAGTGCTCCAACCACCGGTCCGAATAAATAAGCGGTTATTAAAATCACACTGTCGCCAAGATGTGCATATCCCAGTGGAATCGGTATCTGAATCAGCATGGTTGCGATACAGGTCAGTGCCATACACACCGCCGTCATACAAAAATCCGTCATACTCAGATGGATACTTTCTCTTTTTACTGCATTTGTACTACTACTCATATTATTGTCCATTCCTTTCCGCAATTCATTTACACAATAGAATAACGGGCATTGGCCTTTTCGTAAATACTCATTTCAGCTTTATCTTTTATAGCCAGATAGTCGCGGCTTTATGGTCAGTTTTATATCAGCGACTGTTCTTTTGCAATCACGATACCGACGAAAATGCGTTTTAACCGATGTGTAATTTTGCGCTCTTTCGCCACTTCACCTATTGAACGATTTTCCATCCTGGTTCATGCTGTCTGTGCCACACGGCTTTTTCTCTTTAACAATATAAATGCAGTCACACAAATTGCCACGGATACCAGCGACCCCGCCGGTGCCGCAAGTCCCATTGGATACAGCGTATCGGTAAAATATTTCGATGCCAGATACGAACCCGGAACACGCACAAATGTAATCGAAATTATATTGTGCAGAAATCCGATATAGGACTTTCCACATGCCGCAAAATAGCCGCTGAAGCTGAAATGGATTCCCGCAAAGATGCAATCCCAGATATAGGAACGGATATAGGCACTTCCCATGGTAACTACGGTCGTATCCGATGTAAAAATACCAACTACATTTTCCGCGATAAACTGTATAAGCACGGCAACAATCACGCCATATATTGTCGTAATAACCGTTGCATAACGCAGGGTATCCGTTGCACGCTTTTCTTTTCCCGCACCGAGATTCTGTGCGGAAAGCGCAGATACTGTCGCAAGCATTGATGACGGAACAATAAATAAAGCACTGATTACTTTTTCAACAACGCCGACTGCCGCCGCATCGGATACACCTCTGGAATTGGCAATCACCGTAATAATCATAAATGCAACCTGTATAAAACCGTCCTGCAGTGCCACCGGAATTCCAATTTTTAATACCTGCCCGATAACTGCTCTTTCAATTTTAAAGTCACTTTTCTTTAAAGAAATGCCTGTTTTTCTTCTGCGGATTACCCATAATGCCACCAGTACACTAAACGTCTGCGCGCAGACCGTTCCAAGTGCTGCGCCTGCCGCACCCATAAACAGGTAATCCAATGCAATATTCATCACACAGGCAATTCCAATAAAATACATCGGGCTTTTGGAATCGCCCAATCCCCTGAAAATCGAACTGATAATATTATAAGCGGTAATAAACGGAATCCCGATAAAACAGATTAAAAGATATATGCTTGTTCCCGCCACTGCTTCCTGCGGTGTTGCTATCAGAACCACTATCGGCTTTACCAGTACAACCAGTATGACGGTAAATGCAACGGCAATTCCCATAAAAAGCGTAATGGTATTGCCGATGATTTTTTCTGCCTGCTCCATGCATTTTGCGCCCACGCTGTGCCCGATTGTAACCGTTGTGCCCATTGCCAGCCCCACAATAATGACCGTCATCATGTGCATGATCTGACTGCCGTTTGATACGGCTGTAATCGTATCCACTCCGTAAAACTGCCCTGTTATAAACAAATCCGCCATACCGTATAATGTCTGCAAAAAATAAGACAATAAGTACGGCAGTGAAAAATATACAATGCGTTTGAAAACACTGCCCGTTGTTAAATCCTGTTCCATATCCTATGTTTCCTCATTTCCATATCATTTTTGCACTTTTTGTATTTTACATTTATTGCTTACACAGTATAAACTCTATAACGATTGTAGAGTCAAGGCAATTTTTTTTATTTTGCATTATTGGTTTGGAACAAATATATTATGTAATTACTGGTTTTACGCCTCACAAACCAGCTTTTTTACTGCCTGCATTGCCTCATTGACCGGCGGAAGTGCCAGCACAATTAATGTAATTGCTGCTTCCAGCCCGATATAAGCACCGTTGTATGCCAGCGAATATAAAATGGCACTGTTAAAAAAATCCGGTGTATACACGGCAAAGAATATCCATCCGGATAAAAATGAGAAAAAGTACCGTCCTAAAATACCGGCAATATATCCCTTTATCAGACCCTTTTTCTTATTGGAAAATAATCCGGCAAGTCCTAATGCGCCAAATGCAAAAATATAGTCCATTAACATCTGCCAGATACTGATAATGTACGGATTAATCAGTAACTGCAAAATGCCGTATGCCACTGCCGTTGTAATACCGGTTCTGACACCGAACCAATAGCCTGTCAGCACGATAAACAGCATACTAAACAATGTCACCGAACCACCCATTGGCATATCAATAATTTTAAACATGGATGTAACAACTGCAAGTGCCATTGCCATGGCGCAGAATGCAATCTGCTTTGCATCCATTTTTTTATTTTTGTCCCGAAACATACAGCCTGCCGCAAATACGACCAGCATCACTGCCGCCAGTGCCACATATCCCGCCACGGTCAGGTTATACGTCACATCCGAATCTTCAACGATTTTTGTTACAAAAAAATTCATTTCTTTCTCCTATTCTGTCCAGAGTATTTTTGTACTGCAACTGATATTCTATGCTTGTGCAATAAGTACATTTTTTCCTTCAAACGCAAATCCATAATGTTTTATTCTTTCCTTTGAAATGCCCCTTGCAATAAGCTCTGCATCATATCTTCCAAACCCGCTTTCCCGGTTGGAACGGATTTCATAGCTTTCTGACTGCTCAGCCATAAGTCCCAGAACAAAACCGTGATAAAATCTTTCCGGCTCACTTTCACCTGTTTTTCCCCCCAACATCAAAAAAGCTGAATATTTCTGATAATTGGAAATTGCACCCTTAAACCATCCTTTAAAAATAGCAGAAAACATACTTCTGGTTTCAAGATTGGTAATTGACAGATGATACCACGGTTCCAGCAATTCTCCTCTGTACTCTATGGCATCCGGTTTTAAATAGCCGCTTGCCAGCAAAAGGCTCCAGATTGCACTCTCATCAATGTCGAGCTGTCCAAATACCATCTGTTCATCATTTTATGCTGATGTAATTATCCTATTTAATTTCCTATAAAGTAAAAAACAGGATAAATCAAACCGAATTACATCGAATCTGATTTACCCTGTAAACTCCACGTTAAGCGGTTTTATTAGATTTTAATTCCTGACGAATTGTTTTTAATTAGAACTTACCGTTGTCAGCAGCTTCCTGGATATAAACTGTAGCCCCGCTATTTACTGGGTTTACAAGCCCTTTTGCGTGTTACGTGCCTATTACCCAGCCGCAACGGTGCTATTCTGTACTTACGCGCTAAGCTGTCTTTGCAGCGTTATAAGTGCCTCTCTAACGCTCTCTGCGTTAATAGCCTCTTGACACTTTCCGCGCTCTCTTGTACGCTCTGCGTCCTCTTTAAAAAACGGGCACAAATCGCAGCCGCCTACAATCTGGCAGGCTGCATTTGCTGTTATAATCTGCTGTGCTTCGATTTCTCCCAAACTGTAGCCGCCATATGCTTACCCCATGCGCTCGTTTACGATTGCCTGCGCTGCTCTGTAAGCGTCTGCGCCGTACTGTGCTGTGATATTCTCGCGGCGCTCTGGGTTGCTGCCCCACTCGCCCCTAATAATCTCGTCTGCCAGCTCTTCGGCTGTTTTACTCTTAATGGTAGAGCCTGCGCCCATAATTTCGTTTACGCGTGCCTGTGCTGCCTCATACGCTGCCGCTCCGTACTGTGCTGTGATATTCTCGCGGCGCTCTGGGTTGCTGCCCCATACTCCGTTAATAATTTCCTGTGCCAGCTCTTCGGCGCTCTTGCTTTCCGCTGGCTGTGGCTCTGCATTTCCTGTTACTACATTATCGTACTGTGTTAAGTTGTTGCTGTCAATGACCGCCATAACATTTGCTACGTATGTAGGACTTGTAGCGTAGCCGCCCTCTTTAATAGCTGTAATAGCTGTACGTGCGTCTGTTACATTTACTGCGGCTGCGTAACGTGCGCTGCCTATAATAAGGTCGTAATAGTCCTTTACGCTGTCTGCTGGTGTGTCGTACGCTCTAAATGCTGCTGTAATAGTTGTGTAATTAACATTGTCGTAGCACTCCTGCGTTTTTGAGCTAAACACTTTGCCGCCCCAGCTAGAAGTAGCCTTGATTCCGAAAAATGCGTTAGCCTTAGCCATAAGGCTAGAGCCGCCCCAGCCTGTCTCTAATGCTGCCTGTCCGATACACACGCTAGGAAGTACAAAGCCTGTGCCTGCGTCCTTTCTTCTTTTTGCCTCTGCCTGTGCAAGTGGTACGATTAACTGTAAAAATTCCTGTTTGTTCATAATGGTTTTACCTTTCTTTATAAGCCCGTGTTAATAGCTTTCTTGGGTAAAACTCTTTTGTATATTTCTTTAGTTAATCGCTTTTACTCTTTCTTGCCTTTGCTCTGTAATACGTCGATAGCCTTAGTAATAGCCGCTGGCATAGGCACGCCCATAAGTCCCGCATTTTCTACAATGCTTATAAGCTCGTTGGACATAAAGCCGATAATTACAGCCTCGCGTATGTAGTCTACTCCTGTTGCAAGGTCTAAGCGGTATGCAATTAATACGCATAATAAAATCATACCTTTTTTACAAAGCCCCTTTGCTCCTGCTACGCTCTTTAAGCTGCCGCTTTCGGTTTTTTTGCTCTTGTGGAATACTCCCGCTACAATTACCCCGCTAATATAATCAATAATCATAAAAGCTACAAGTGTTGCAAGTGATGTAGTCCAGCCGCCCAGCAAAGCAGCAATAGCCCCGCCGAGTGCTCCAATAGTTGCACAAATTTTTACTTTCATCTTTTCACCTTTCCGCGCTGCCGCGCCTTTTATTTTTTTCTTTTGCGCAACTCTTTTGTTAATCTCTTATGCTTCGGCGTCGTCCTCTTTTTCTGTGTAGTCGTCGCCTGTAATTTCCTCGTACTCTTCTTGTGTTAATTTTCCCTTGCCTACGAGGTTTTTAAGCATTTTCTCGTTATACCAGCCTGCTACGTAATAGCTCTTGTATCTCTTTGCTGCTTTACTCATTCTCTGCCGCCTCGCTTTCTGCATGCTCTGTGTCCTCTGCCAGCGTTGGCAAGTCAATATTTGCCATAGTCGCTACATACTCGAGTAGCGCCGCCTGCTCCTGTACTGTAGCTTTTAAGCGTTCGTTTTCTCGCTGCTCTTTGACGCTAGTTTTTAACTTCTCAAAAATCATTATTTTGCCCCTTTCCATAGGTCTTTATAGTATTTATCCATTCTGTTTTGCTACGGGTGCCCCTGTGATTGCACAAGCGGGCGCGCAGCGCATAGAGTTGTGCGCGCCGCTGCTGCTGCTGACGTAGCCGCTCGAGCCCACGCCCCACGTATTGGACGAGTCGCCACGAAGAGCGCTACGCAAGCGGACGCCCTGCGCTGAATTGTGGTTCTCTATAGCGTATGTAATCATTTCTGGGTATGTCTGCCATTGTGTGCAAGGTGTTGTACGCCCGCTGGCTCTCTTCCAGTATTCCCAGTAGTCGCCCTCGCCGCTTGCCTGTGGCGCGCAATACATTTGCTCCATGCTTGGTAAAAAGATTTTATCGTATGTAATCTCTGTTGCTGTGTTCTTGTCTGGCTCGCTTATGGTGTTCGGTACTGTTACAATTTTGATAGGAGTTAAGCAGCTTAAAAAGTCGTCGTCGAACCCTGTTAAAAAGCCTGCCTTTGTCGTAAGCTCCGCGGGCTTAACGTCGCCCTTGTGTTGCGCAGTCCACCAAGCATTTACGCCCGCCTTACTGTTAAGCCACTGCCTTATAGCGCTATGGCTCCAGCGGTTGTAACCATATCTACAGATATTGCCGCTCGTGTCTTTAATGGCGCTATGGTAATATGTTGTGCCCGCAGGAATAGCGCCGCCTGTCGTTACAGCCGCAAGGCTAAAGCTGCCGTCGCTGTTTTTTGTATAATAATTATAGTCTGCGCTAAATGTTGTCTCTGTGGCTACTTCTGCCTCTGCTGCGTCATACTGCACTCCGAACGGCGTACAATAGTGCCACTGTAAAAACATAGCGTTTGTGGTTTCGCCGTCCTTAAGCTCTACGTCTCCAAAGTGCACGACGTCCATAACTGCCGCGTATGTTACATTTGTTGCCTTATCCGTCCAAGGTACTGTAATCTGGTCGCCTATTGTAAATACTTCTTTTTCTTTTTTGCCCTCTACGATAGCTTTTACCTGTTTCATTGTAACGAGGTCTGCGGCTGTAAAGCCTGCTATTGCTCGCAGGCTCGCCGCTATATCTTTCATCGTCGTGTCGCGTGGTAAATCAATACTTTGTACTGCCATTATTGTCCTCTCTTTCTTTACTTCTCGTCGTTATACATAAATGTTACTGCGCCGTCGTCGTCTACAAGTAAATTGTAATTTCTGTCTGTGTAGACTGCTTTCGCGGCGTCCTGCGCTGTCTTTGCCGCTGCTGTAGCTGTGTTGGCTGCGTTGTTCGCGTTAGTGGTTGCCGTGTTCGCGTTCCCTGCTGCCCCGTTTGCTGTTACGGCTGCGTTGTTCGCTGCCGTTGCCGCGCTATTCGCTGCTGCCGTTGCTTTTTCTGCGGCGCTTTTCGCACTCTGTGCGCCGTCTCTTGCCTGCGTGGTCTCTACGAGTAACTTAGTAAAGCTCGTGCTTTCGCTGTCGCTTGTAATAGTTCCTGCGCCGTTTGCGCTCTCTACAATCTTAGTGTAAAAGCTCGCACTTATTAATACGCTGCCGTCTTTGTATAGCTGTATCTCTGCAAAGCCAGTACCAGCGGCGGCTAACATTTGCTGCGTGTATGTTACTATTACTTTATTGTTACTTATTGTGCAGTCGTTAATTACTTTATTGCCGTCTGGCTTATAATAATTAACTCGTGCCGTTACTCCGCTCGGTATTGTATATACGGCGTTATTCTGTAGTAGCGTTACCTCTACTTGTCGGCTGGATATTTCGCCCTGCTTGGCTATAATGTACTCAAACGGCGGTGCGCCGTCTATCGGTACTTTTATACTCTGTGTGTTCATAATAGCCATTGTTATTTGCTCCTTTCGCTTATTTGCTTATAAGCTCCTTGTTTGCGCAATCCCTTATATCGGACAGGCAGGCGCTTACTATTACGTCTGTAATGTACGCTGGCAGCCCGTAGGCTCTCTGTACTTCCAGTATTGCAAGTGTCATATCTCCGCGGGCGGCTGTAAGCAGCTCTGCGCTAATTGTCGGCGTTTTTAGTTCTGTCTGCTGCTGCTCTTCCTGTAATGTTTCTTTTGTTTCCTGCTTTTCTTCCTGTGGCATTTACTTTTACCCCCTTATAGCCGCCTGCATAGCTGCTAGCGCCTCTGTTGTTAATAACTGCATACTTTCTGTGGTGTTTGTTGGCTGTTCTTCTGTTTTAGGCTCGTCGCCTGTTGGTATAATCAAGCTGTTGCGCCTGTTCTCTTCCTTTGCTGTTACCATATTACGCCTCTCTTTCTAAATACTGCTGCTGCCCTCTGGTACTCCTGTTATTGCCCCGTCTCGTACTGTTATGCTTGAAGTCGTCCAGCCTATAGTACCGTCGCCGTTGTTGTGTATTTCTGTTACTATGCTTACTCTTTTGTTATCCGTTACTGTATACCCATTTGCTCTGCTATTTTTGTGGTCTGCGCCGTTAATCACGAACCCATGCGCGTACAGGTTCGTCCCTAAGTGCAAACCCTCGTCGGTGTATATACTGTTTGCCCTCGAGTAGCATAATACAGTAGCATAACTGCCGTTTGTTGCCTCTGCTTGTCTAGCCCACGCCATATACTTGCCTTGGTATTCTAAATCGAATACTAAGCCTTTGTGCGCGTTGTTGTCTTCCCATTGGTTTGTACCTATGCAGCCTACATAGTAGTTATCACGCCAGAACCTGTTACCCACTTCATCAAAGCGGCTGCGTAGGTGCTCTGCGTCTACTTTGCCGTTGTATATGTTAATCTCGCCTGCTTTTAGCTGTACGTACTTACTGCTGTTGTTAAAGGCCGCTATTACATTGTCATAATACTGTGTTATGTAGCTGCCTACGTTATCTTTTGTTACGCAACTTGTAATATTATCTGCATTTACTTTTATGGACGCTTTTAACTCGCTTTCTGCGTCCTTGGCTCTTTTAACCTCTGCCGTAATATCATCTGCATTTACTGTAAGCTGCGCCTCTGCGTAATCTCGTAGCAGCCCCAATACTTCCACGTCTTTAATTAATACTGTTGTGCCTGCTACTGTCGCATAAAAGTATATATAGCCGTCGTAGTCGCTGCTTAGTTCTATATCGCGCTCGAATGTTGTCCACTCGTCCGATTTAAGCGCCCCTGCTGCCGTTGTTGCTATTGTCTTAAAGCTGCATTGTACGCGTGCTGTACTCTCCTGCCCCGCTATAGTCGCCGCTTTATAGCGTACCCTGTAAGTGCCTGCTGGCGTTTTCTTTGTGTCGCAGCGTATGTAACTGCTATAATTTGCGCTTGCTTTTACTATTTTCGCGTATCTACCAAGCGTTGTACTGCTTTCTACTACATTGTTTGCCGAACTTGCGTACCACGGGGTGCTTAAATCGTCCGTAAAATCTGCTGCGTAATTGTGCATAGCTGTTTCGCTTATTTTCTTGCACAATAACGTAATTTCTTCGGCCGTCGTTTGTATCTTGCTTAAGCTATCCTCGTACGCCTTATTTGCGGCGTCGTCTGCGTGTTTTGTTACTGCGTTCCTGTATTCCACGTCTAGCGCCTCTGCGTATACTGTGCCCGCTTTAAGTATTGCGCCCGTGAGCTCGCCCGCCGTAATAAAGTTTGCTACTATTTGCCCGTCTGCTGTTATTGCTGTAGTAAATTTGCCGTTTACTCCTGTGCTGCTGTGTCCCAGTCCTGCAAGGTTCCAGCGCCAGACATTTTTAGCCTTGCTAAGTTCTGGCCGGTCTAATATATAAATTTCTTGCGGGTTTTTCTCTGGGTAGAGTACCACATAGCCGCCGCTGTTTCCTGTTATAGCTGCCGTAACATCTACTATTGTCTGCTCTATCTGTTTTTTTATCTGCTCGGCTCGCGTCTGGTTCTTTTTTATACTCTCTGTTACTTCCTGTTGCGTCGCTGTAAGCTGCTTAGTTAAGTTTGTACGTACGCTGCCTATTTCCATAGTGTCGTAGCGCTCTTTTAAGCTGTCGTACTTCGCTTTTACTATTTTCGCTATCGCTTCTATTTGCAGCTTGTAAATGCGTACTGTTACTGTATCGCATAGCGCGACATTTTCCATAACCTGTATATTTTTATAGTCCTTAGTCTTTTTAAGCTGTGCGTATGATAGTGTAATATTAACATCTGGCTCGGTGCTTATTTTCTCTAAGTATGCCTCTGCTTTTGCTCTTAACATATCCTCGGTTATAATCGTGCCGCTTTCCCACTCGCTGCTAAAGTCCACTATCTCGCAGTGCTTATATGCGTAATCCGCTGCGCCTGCGTGTACTAGCGTCTTTTCTTTTAGACTTACGTATACCTCGTTTTCTTTGCCCTCTGGCGTGTACTTTGCATACGGGAATATAGCCGTTACTATATTTGCTATATTACGCTCTTGCTTTGCGTCAATTAAGTTCTTGCCGTATTCGATTGTTACGCCGTTGTCTGCGCCTCTCGCTTTTAATAGCTCTATTCTGTAGTTATCAAAGTGATATTCGCCGCCCCACGTATCTAATATACTGCCCTCTACGCCGCCGAGTGCCTTACGCACGCTTACCACGTCCGCTATGCTCGTTTTGTTTACTGTTGTAATGTCGCTTGCTGCTGTGTATTTGTGTTTAAATACTGCTGCCGCCAACAAGCTATTAAGCGCCTGCTCTGCATTTACCCCGCTTATGCTAAATCGCTCTACAGGGTTGCCCGTAAGCTCGTAGCTTATGTGCTCTGCGTTCCACGTCGTATTACTGCCTATCTGTTTGTCGCTTTTGTATATTCTAAAAAGCTGCGGCTCGTCTGTGTCGTTTGCCTTTGTTTTAATAATAGCGTCCTCTGCTATATATTCCGCTAAGTGCCCTTTTGCTGGGTATACAAGCGTTGCCTCATATGCCCCGTTTCTCTCCTCTGTTACTGTGCAACTTACCGCGTCTGTAAGTAAGCCTATGCCGTTTGTTGTAAAGTCTGTCTCGCTGGCAGCGTATAAAATTGGTATCATAGTTTGCACCAGCGCGGTACTATTTCGATTTTTGTTACATTACCCGCCCAGCTTATGTTATTGTCTCCTGCTGCCAGCTTAGGAAACGTCCCAACAAGCATTTTATTATTCTGTAATGTGTCGCCCTTGTACGCGTTCATATTTTCGCTGTCTACCTCTATATATCCGTCTATATTTTTAAAGCCGTGCGCGCGATTGTTTATATAGAGTGTTATGTTGCCGCTGCCGTATATTTTAATATATGGCGTTGCTGTAAAGCCCTCTGTGTTTGTAATCGTGGCTGCTTTTGTTATCGTTATTGTTTCGTCTCCCTTTAGTGCTCTTTTATATGCCTTGCATGTAAACTGTATCTCTATTTGTCCCAGTAGGCGCTTAGCAAGCTCCGACACGCTCGCCCCGCTGCTTACGTATGCAAGTGTGTAATAGTCTCTGTCGTAAGTATCATAGAGTTTTTTATACTCTATGCCGCTGCCGTAGAGCCAAGCGTAAAGCCTGCGGGCGTGTTCCTCTAAGTCCAGCTTAAAGGCGTCTATATCTACGCAGCATACGTATTTACGCGCGTAATCGTTAAATTGCTGGTTGTCCAGCTCGTCTATGCGATTGTCTACTACAAAATTGCCGCGCGCTGGCACGTTTACAGTCTCTATTACAGGCTCGGCGGCGTTGTCCGCGCCGCTCTGCTCCATAATAAAAAGTCCCATATCAAGAGAATTAACGCCGTTATATGTAAAGCTATTAGCCGCATTGTAATAATTACTAAGCATATACTCTGTCGTTCCTCTCTTTCATTTCTTCCGCAGTCTCTAACATTTCCTCTGTAAGCTCTCTTATGTCTGTATCTCTGTTGTTTTCAAAGTGTTCTATATTTACGTTAATCTCGTTTGTAATTTGCTGCGCCCTGCCGCCTTTTGCGGTGTCTATAGCTGTGTTCCTTGCCGTATTTGTAAGCGGTGTTACTACAGCTTTGCCGTTTACCATTTGAACAAGCTCTGGCCCCGCCTCTGCTACCATGGCGCCGCCGTTTCCGATAATACCGCCGTGTGCAAGTCTTGGTAGGCTTAAATTACTCATTTTGTCAATGCTTACCCCCGGTATTTTGTTTATAAGGTTAATAGCTCCGTTTATAAGGTTAATAGCTCCGTTTATGGTGTCTTCTATAATGCTAATTACGCCGTTAATTCCTGCTTTTACCGCGCCGCCTATTGCGTCTGCTATGCTTGCTCCTAAATCCGAAAACGTATTTCTTATAGTGTCCCACAAGTCGCTAAAAAAAGATTCAAAATTAGAGAATACGTCCTTTACTGCGTCCCAAGCTGCCCCGAAAGCGTCTCTAAAGAACGAGCCTACAGCCGAATAGATACACATTACGCTGTCCCATAACGTACTAAAGAAATTTGTAAAGTCTGCAAATATGCTTTTAATTCCGTCCCATGCGCCTTTAAAGTCCCCCGTGAGTACGTCTTTTACGACGCTAAATACTGTTTTTATAGCGTTCCATACCGCAGCAAAGTAAGCTGCTACGACGTCCCAGACCGCTTTAATAATCTCCCATGCGTTACGAAAGAATGAGCCCAACACTTCGCCTACAGCCGAGAATACTACTTTTATGTTTTCCCAGATGAGCGTAAAGTAAAGTACCGCTACGTCCCATACGCCTTTAATATATTCCCACGCTACCGAGAAAAAACCGCCCAGCACTTCGCCTACTACCGAGAATATAACTTTTATATTTTCCCATAACATAGAAAAGTACGGCTCTACTAAATCCCATACTGCTTTAATAATTTCCCAGCAATCGCTAAATATCTGCGCTATGTCTGCGCCTAACTGTTGCAAAAAAGCAAAGGCAGCCTGTAGGTACGGCTCTATAAAGCCCCATATCTCTTGTATCTTGTCCCAGATAGTGCCTATAACGCCCTTTATTACTTCGATAGCGCCGCCTATAAATTCTTTTACATTCTCAAATATTTCGTTTACTGCGTCTCTAAACCATTCGCACTTATTGTATAGCGTTATAAATATCGCTATTAACGCCGCTATCGCCGCTATAACTAATATAATGGGGTTTGCTGCAAGCACGGCGTTTACTGCTGTTATTGCAGTCTGTAGTGTCTTAATTACGTTTATCATAGTTGATATTGCTGTAAATATTTTTCCCAGTATCAGCAGCGCGGGGGCTAGGGCTGCAACTACCGCAATTATTGTCACGATAATTTGCTTAGTGTTGTCGTCCATATTTTTAAAGCGTTCTGTAGCCTCTTTTACGTTGCTGCAAATATTTGTTAATGCTGGCTGTAGCATTTCTAGCGCTGTGGTTCCTAAGTCTGTTACTGCGTTTTTTATCTGGTTTAGTGCTATTTTGGCTTTGTTGCTGTCTGTGTCCAGTTTATTAAAAGCGTCTGTCGTTGCGTTCGTGCTGTCATTCATTTGCGTAAGCACATCGTTAAACTCGTCTGCTCCATTTCCAAGCAACACCATAGCCGCTTTACCCGCTTCGCTACTGCTCCATAAGTCGTTAAAACTCTTGCCGTTTTCGTCCGCATAGCTTTTTAATATTGCCAATACGTCCGAAAGCGTATTTCCGTCTGCGCTTAATTCCGCGAATGATTTACCCGTTTTTTCTCTTAGTACGCCGTCTACAGTCGTGCCGCCTTTTCCGAGTTCGTTAAGCATAGAGTTTAAGTATGTCGTGCTCTCTGCTGTTGCTATACCTTTTGCGGTCATATCTGCGTAAGCCGCGCAAAGCTGGTTCATTTGTACGTTGTTTGCGTTCGCTGTCGGTATTACTTTGCCCATAGCGCCAGCAAGTTCGTTTACGGTTGTTTTTCCTAAATTTTGCGTCGTTATAAGCATATCGCTAATATGCTCTGTTTCTGTTGCCTCTAGGCCGTATGCGTTTAATGCTGTTGTTAAAATGTCTGTTGCGTTTGCCGTGTCCGTAAAACCAGCTTTTGCCAATTTACTCGACTGTGCTACAAACGTTACTGCGTCTGCTGTATCTACGCCGCCCGATATTGCATTATATACGGACTCTGCTATATCTGCTGCTGACTGTCCTGTATCGTCTGACAGCTTTAATATAGCTGTGCTCATATCTTCTATAGGCACTTTGCTTTCGTCCGCTATGGTGGACACTTTTGCCATGGCGTTCTCAAAGTTTGAAGCGGTCACTATGCTTGCTGCACCAAGTGCTGCCGCTGCTGTGCTAAGTGGTTTAAGTTTATTGCCTGCGGCTGTAGTTTTTTCTCCTATTTTTTCGGTTACTTCTCCTATTTTTTCGAGCGATATATTGCTTTGCTTTGCCGCCGCCTCTAAGTCCTTTAAGCGCTGCTCTGTACTTGCAATCTCTCTTTGTAAGCCTCTGTATTGCTCCTCGCTTACTTCTCCGCGCTCAAACTGCTGTTGTACCTGTTTTTCTGCCTCTTTTAACGTGTCTAACTTTTCTTTTGTACTTCCTATAGCCTCTTTTAATATTTTCTGCTTCTGGGCTAATAGTTCCGTATTTGTCGGGTCGAGTTTAAGCAGCTTGTCTACTTCGCGTAGCTCTTTCTGTAAAGAGCTGCACGAGCTATTAACGCCAGAGAGCGCCTTAGATAGCTTAGTAGTATCGCCGCCTATTTCGATTGTGATACCTTTAATACTGCCTGCCACTTATTACGCTCCTTTCTGGTTCTTAATCTTTTCTCGTATCTTTTTGCGGTCTGGCTTGGTCTGCGTCATTCTGTAGCAGTCCTCTAAATACTTTCTGCCCTTTTCTGTCTGGCTAAGCGTATATATATAACTTTCTCGCATAAAGTATAAGTATAGGTCTATTGGCATTTCTTGCACGTCGAATATGCTTATATTTAAGTAGTCTATAACTAGCTTCTCTGCTCGTGTTTCTGCTGTGTATGTATACTCTGCCGCCTCTGTCTGCCCGTTTGGGTAGTGCGGCAGCTTTAGTTTGGGTTATTCTTAATGCTGTTTACAAAGTCTGCGTAGTCGTTAATGTACGCTATAATTTCCTCTATGTCGTACTCTTCCTGCTCTAAGTACTCCGCTGTAATAACCTCTTTGCCTCTGTTATTGCTTAAGATTTCTGCCAAGAGCCCTAGCATTTCGTCGTATACCTCGCCGCTCTTAGCCTCGTCTGTGTCAATATCGTTTATAATCTGCATTTTTTCAAAAGTGCGCTTTTTGGGCATTTCAACTACTAAAGTTTTGCCGTCCTTTAACTTAGTAGGGTAAAAGCTGCGCTTTAATTTTCCAAAATCAAAACTTTTATTTGCCATGTTCTAACCTCTTTTCTATCGCGGCTGCTTTTGCGCAGCCGCTTTAATCTCTTATACGTTCTGTACTATTTCCTCGTCAAAAATAATAAGTGTACCCTCTTTGTCCATTGGGTAAGCCGTAAATGTCGGCTCTAGTGTTGTTTCTGCGTCTGTTGCAAACGTAAAGCTAAAGCCTGCCTCATTCTTTCCGACGATTGTTACTCTAATATCGCCGTCCTCGTCGTCCTCATGTAGAAACCTAATTAGATACTTGTCGCTTTTCTGGTTCTTTAAGCCGCCAATTTTTACAGTACGCTTTTTTTCTGTTGTTGTAACTCTTGCTGTTGCACATAACTTTTCTAATGTTGTGGCACACCAAGTAAGTAACCCCGCCTTAAGTGTCGCCTCTTCTTTTGTTACTTTAGTTTTCTGTACTACGCCTAAGTCGTCTTTAGTCGTGTAGCTCTCTGCTGTATACTCGAGTGACGCGCCGCCTTTAATGTGTGCAAGCTGGTTGTCCTCTGTTTCTATGGTCGCGTCGTCCGGGATTTCTCCCGTAAATTTAATGCAGTAAAGTTTACCACTGCCAAGTGTAATTCTCTCGCTATCCATATTGTTACTGTCCTCTCTTTCTTATTTTTTCGTATATGGTAAATTCGTATGCCGTCTGTACCATATCTTCACTTTGTATTGTCTCTTGGAATTTGTTAAAGCCTACGTCGTATAATACCTTTTGCTCTACCTCTTTTTCTAAGCTGTTGTCGGCTATTTTGTCTGTGTAAAGCTCTATAGCCGCCTGTATCGCCCTAACTCCTACTGTGCCGTCGTCGCTTTTGCTTACGTTGTCCTGCGGTGTTATGTATACCAGATACGGCAGCTCGGGTAGTGGTGTCTCTTTTGTCTCTCTGAACTCGTCCTTTGCTAGGGGTAGCCCCAGCGCGCTGGCGCGCTCTATAATTGTCTCTAATCTCATTTGCTCACTGCTGCCTCTATCCTTTCCTGTAGCGCCTCTATAGCCGCCTGCTCTACAGGCGCTATATGCTGTATAGCTCTAACTCTGCCGCCATTCCTGCTTGCGTGTCCATATTCCAGCAAGTGGGTTAGCTGGTAGTCTGTCTCGTTATATACAGTATTCCGCTTAGTCCTCTTGTCTGCATATGATTGTTTTTTGCGCCAGCCTTTGCGGTAGCTGCCTGTAAGTTTCGGGCTGCTCTTCTTAAGAGCGTCTACAGCCTCTTTTGCTACTTCGTCGGTTATTCGTTTTGTTGCGTCTGCTATTTCTTGGTCGTATTCTGCCAGCGCTTCGGCTATAGCTGCGCCTGCTGTGTTTATGTTCTCGTTGCTCAACGTTTTCCCGCCCTCTTTTCTGCGTACAGCTCTAACTTTTCCTCGTTTGGCTTTTTATAAGTCCTGTAAATAGTTAATCGCTGCCCGTTGTACTCTAGCTCTGTCTGGTCGTTGTATTCGTACGCCCATACAGTAAATTTATAGCTTGGCTTAATATCTTTAACGCCTGCTGTTGCGTATTCGCTCTGGGTTATGCTGTCTACCTCGCAGCATATAGTTACGCTTTCTGTTTCTGTCGCGTTTAGCTGCGTCTTTAAAGTTATCTCTCCATACATTGTTGGCCCTCGCTTTCTTTCGTGTTGTACTCTCCAGAAAGCGCTAAAGACATCTTAAGCGAGTCGTAGCTCTGTCTGTATTTATCTGCAAGGTTGTTATAGTTAAAGTCTGCTTTTGTAAAGAGCTGTGCAGCTCTAATAATAAGCGCGTCGGTTTCGTCTATCTTTTCCACGCCTGCAAGCTGCAAGTCTTTAAAGCAAGCCTCTATACAGCCGCTTATATCGTCCTCAATGATAGCCGAGGTGGTAGACATACGCATACTGTCTTTAATTGCTTTTATTAGTGCTGTCCTCATAGCCGCCCCCTACTCTGCTGCTTTTGCTACGCCTGCCTCTATAAGCTGCGCTGCGCGCTCTTTTGTTACCTCGAACGTGTCGCCCGCGTGCTGTGTAATATCGCGCTGCAAGTCTTTGTATGTCTGTGTTACTATAACCTCTACTGTTGTGTCCGTTTCGGACACATTAGCGTCTGCTGCCTGCTGCTCGTTTGCTGTTGGTGTATTCGCTGCCGCCTGCTGCTCGTCGTCGTCCGATGCGTCTACCTCTGCTGCCGCGATACGTTCTACAAGCTCTGCCTTTCTCCCGTCTGGGCTTAATCCCAGACTTTTAGCAAGCTCTCTAAGGTCGTCTACCTTGTACTCTTCCTCGAGCTGCTTTTTATCTAAATGCTCTTTCATTGTTTCGCCTTTCTAGCAGGCAGCTTTACGCCGCCTGCATTATTGTTATTAAACTGACTTTACGCCTTTTTTTACTAAGATAATGCCCGCAGCGTCGGCTACCTTTCCGTCGGCTACCATCAAGCATTTATTCTTGATTTTGTTGTTGTCGTGGTCTGTCCACTTTACTACCTGCATTTCCATATTTGTATTAATAACGTAGTCCGAAAAGTTCATAAATACTGCGATTACGTCGCCCTCGTTTGCGTCGTCCCAGCTTGGTAAAATATCGTCCTCTACAGTCTCTACGTTCTTACCCATAAAGCGATATGTCTCTTCGCCGTTTACGCCATAATTTGTACGCCCGATAGGCTGCCCGTTTTTATCTTCCATTCCGTCAATGCCAACGTCAAAAGTTGACTGGTTCATTACAAAGCTGCCGTTTCTGTACGCCTTTTTCATTTTTGCTTTTACTTTGTGCCAGCCGCTCCAACTTGCATACTCTTCTGGCGTCAGTGTAACAACGGTTGTTACTCGGCTGTCTTTTAACACTCCTAATGGCTGCCCCTCGCCTGTTCCGTTAAAAATAGCAATTTCGATAGCTTTAACCATAGCCTCGGTCGCCATAGGTACAAATAAATCTGTAAACATTTTAAGTGTTACTACGTTTGCTAAAATGCTCTGTGAAATTTTGCACTCTAAGCCGTAATAATTAAATGTCACCGAATTTTTAGCGCTTGCGTTCTGGTCGTCGCTGCTCTTTCCCTCTGTAATCCAGTGCGCAGTAGGCTTTAAGTCTGCGATTGGAATTGATACGCCGCCCTGTACGTTAATCTTGCGCACCTTTGCGTAAATGCTGCCGTAACTTTCCAGCTTTGTAATAATTTCATTCATAATTGTAGTTGGAATTACCGCGCCGCTTTCTGCTGTTGTAGTTGTGCTGGCTTCTCTGTACTCTGTTGGAATTGCTACACCTCTACACACATAATTCATAAATGCTTTGCGGTACTCCATTGTGTCGTACTTATCTACTGCCGCTGTGCGCTGCTGTGTTCCGCTGCCGTCTGCTGGCGCGATACTTCTAAGTACTGTAGGCGCTGTTACGTTTCCGTTTCCGTCTGGTACTTCTCCCGCTGCGATAGCCGCAAGTAAACTTGTGCGCTGCTCCTGCTGCTGGATAATTGCCGCTCTCTCTTCCTGTAAGTCTTTTACTTCTTTCTCGTACTTTGCCAGCTCTTCGGCTGTAAGCTGTGTGCCTCTTTCCTCTACGTCTTTCTTAATAGCCGCAAGTCTTAATTCGATCTCTTTTAATCTCATTTTTTGTTCCTTTCTTTGCCTTAAATTGTTGTTAAAATCCTTAACATAGCCGCGCGCTTTTCTAACGTCTCCCGCTGCTCTGCTATACGTCTCCCGCTTGCGTAGCTGCGTGCTGCTATACTGGTGTCGTCGTTTGCTGGTATGCTTACCGCGCTAACGTCGTACACCTTTTTAATTTTTAAAATTGTGCGGGTGTGTGTGTTCCTGTCGTAGCTATCCTCTGCGACTTTAAACGCCCACGACATTTTAGTAATCATTCCCGCGTTAATATCTTCATACAGCCCCCTTGCTAACTCTGTCTTGCTAAGGTCTGCTGCAATAAGAAGCCCTTTATCGTCGGCAGTTAATTTAAGCGTGTTATTGCTATTTCTTGCGTATACCCTGCCGCTGTGGTCGTACTGCATAATAACGTCGCTTAGGTCTGCGCCGTCTAGTGCGTGCCTGTCTATTTTTTCGTAGTATTTGTCGCCGTCCTCAAACTCGTAGAGCACGTACGGCGTATCGAATGTAGTCGCGTAGCCCTCTATGTAATAGTCACTGTTGAATTGGTTCGCAGCTACCGCTACCGATAACGGCGCCGCTACATTTCTGTATTCTCTTTCTTTTACTATTGGCATGTGTTTACTCTTCTCCTTTCTCGCCCGCCTGCTGCCCGTCGCCTGTTTGCTGCGGCTGTGGTTCTGGTTCTTGCCCTGCCGTTGGTTCTGTTTGCTGTGGCTGCTGCGTTATAATTACTGGCTGCGGCTCTTTGTTGTGCTTGTCCAGCTCGCTAACCTCTGTATACTCTTTTCGTATATAGTATTTGTCGCCGTTCTCAACGTGTGCCATATTCCATATGTCCATAACCCCGTTGCGATTAAGTAAGCCTCGGTCGAATAGCTGCGTACTTACTTGTAGCTTTGTGTTATTGCTCGCATACTGTAGCCTGTTCGCGCTAAATGTAATAGCGTTGCCGCGCGCAAGTTCTCGCGGCGTAAAGGTCATATTGGACATTACAAGCGATAACTGTATAGCAAACGGCTCTATTTTCCCCTCGTAGTAGGCGTTCCACGTTTCCTCGTTAAACTTGTTTTGTAGTATGTCCATATTTGTATTAAAGTGCGTACATACATTTTCTTGTATCTGCTGCATTTGTAGCGCGTTTGGCGTGTATGGCTTGCTTTCTACGAGCTTAACATCACTAAACTTGTTATCATATATAATCATTCCGCTTTTGTTGTCGCTGCTTAAATTGTCCTGCGTAAATCTGTCGCGCTCTTTTTTTATGTCCTCTGGTTTAAGCATATTTGCTACTTTTGCTAAAAAGCGTATATTCGCTGAGTTCTTTACGGCGTTGATAATACCCTCGTTGCTTGTCTGTATAAGCTGCATAGTCGGCTGCATAGTCTTGTTGTCCTCGCCGAAAATGTCATCCCTGTATTGGTGTGTCGTTAGTATTCCGACGCGTTCAAACTCAATCGCTGCGCGCTCGCCATTTCCAAACGTATAACGTAAATATACTTGGTCTTGGTGTTCTATAATTTCGCAATTTTGAGGCAGCAAAGGATACCAGCCCGCAAGCTGTCCGTATGCGTCCTCTATCGGTATAATAAAAGCTGTATGCTCACACTCTAGTATTGTCGCCACTCGCGCTATAAACTTTGTCGTATCCATAAACGCGTTAGGCTTAAACTGTAGCGTGCGCTCTAAGTTCTTTAACGCGCTGCCCTCTACCTCTGGCTTTAACTTGCTGCAATGAGTAGCAAAGCTATTAATAGCCGTGCGGGTTAAGTCCATTTCATATACGCCGCCGTCGTAGGTAGAGAATACAGGACTATAGCCGTTAAGCAGCTTAAAATATCCGCCTATTATTTCTTTGTTTTTTCGCCATTTGAAAAGGTAATCAAAAAGCCCCGTTTTTCTCACTCCTTTCTATGCTGCGTTTTTAAGCAGCTCGCCCAGCTCCGCGTTGTATTTCTGGCGTACTGTCATAGCGTCTATTACGCTTACAAAGCCGTCTATATGTGCGCGCTGTTCTATCTTTATAGGTCTAAATTTTCTTGTTTCTAAATTCTGCTTAAGCGCTACATTTAGAAAATGCGACTTAAGCAAGTTGTTACTTGCAATTTTAAAGTTGCCGTCTTTAATAATTCCCTCAAACTCTCGTATAACTGGCGTTAAGTTCTCGCCCTGGTATACGTCGTCGGTATGGAACCCGTACGCCTTTAGGTCATCTATCAAGTACTGGGCGCTGTATCTGTCGTAGCCTATCTGTAATACTCGTATGCCGTATGTGTTAAGCAGCTCTACATACCAGTTAAATACGTCTTTGTAGTCTACGTAGTTGTCGCCAGATAGCGTAAGTACACCTTTTTTTACAAATACGTCATATGGTACGCCGTCCGTTGCTTGCAGGCTTTCCAGTTTGTTGCGCGGCATAAAGAATTGTGTAAACGCGTGTAGTATTCCGTCTTTTTCGACTACGATACTTGCGGCTGTTAAGTCTGTTGTCTGGCTTAAGTCGATACCACCCACGGCGTAGCAGTCTCTAAAGTCCTCTAACGTGCTTTCTTCGCTTGCCTTGTCTACAAGCGTGTATTCTAACCACGCCGTGCTACTGTTTTGCTTAATGTTGCAGTATTTCGTAAGAAACTCTGCTTTTTTACTTAAGCTGCCCTCTGCTACTGCTATCTCGTCTTTAAAAAAGCCCTCTTGTACGCTTACGCCCATATTGGGGTTAGCTTTCTTTAGTTCTGTTATATCGTTCCATTTCTCTACGTCGTCTATGATGTATAAGAATGGCAATAGCCTGCGCTCTTTACTGTTGCCCTTTAAAAAGCTGGTAGCACGTTTCATTAACTCGTCGTAGATACTGTCGTTAATATAGCCTGCTGTAGATATGCTAAGTATCATAGGCTGCCGCCTTGCACCTAACGCCGACTTCATAACCTCGTATTGTTTTAAGCCGCCGTCGCCGTTCCAGGCGGCCATTTCGTCGCATATCACGAGCTGCGGGTTAAAGCCGTCGCTTTTCTTTGCGTTAAATGCAATAGGCTTAATAGTCGTGTTCGTCTCTTCTAGGTAAATATCGCTGCGCCTCTTTTTAGCAAGCTCTTTTAACTCTTCCTCTGCCTCTACCATTTTGTAAAAAGCATCGTAAACGAGCGCCGCTTGGTCTAACTTTGGTGCTAAACAATAAATCTCTTGCCCGTACTCTGGCTCGAGATACGCCATATATGCAATAATGGCGCTTGCAAATAAACTTTTGCCGTTTTTTCGTCCAATAACTATAAAAATCTCGCGAAAAATTCTTATATTTTGGTCGTCTTCAATGCCAAACATAGCGCACACTATAGCTTTTTGCCATAATTCCAGCTTTAATAAATCGCTTCTGCCTTTGCTGTGGTGACAGAAATTTTCGATAAACTTTATTGCCTTATTTGCCTTTTTTGCATTGTAAAAAAACTCTTGTTTTTCCAGACCGTCTACAAGTATTTTGTAAATTGCTAATATCAATTTACCCGCTACAATTTCGCCGCTTGTAATCTTTGCGTAATACTCGTAAATGTAATTTTTATACGGCACTCTGTGGCTATTCCTCTCGCAGCAGTGCTAACTTACTTTTCTTACGTTCTGCTGCTGGTACAAGCTCGGTTAATTGCTTTATAACTGCCGTATAGTTCTTGCTTAGCGCTATATAGGTGTCTGCCTCTGCGCTGCGCTTTTTGCCCCACTGGTTCGCGCCGTTCTGATACTCCGACGTCCAGCCGTTTTTCTGTATGCTATCCTGCAATATATCGAGCTCGACGGACATAAAGGCAGCCTTTTCGATAAGCGGCGTAACAAGTTTCTTTTTGTTTTCATCAAGGTTCTTAAAAATGCCTTTAAGTCTTGTTTTTTCTTTCTTAATTTTCTCTTCTTTCGTGTACTCTTTCTTTCCTGCCATATCTTCGCCTCACTTTTCGCACACCACACCCCCTACACCACGTACGCGCGCCCCTGTAGAGTTTTTTTAAGCTCCACCCCTCGGTCTCCGCTGGGCTATTCAAAATTTTTGAATAGGGGGGTATGCTCACGGCGTTGTCGCTATAACATTGCCGTCCGCGTCGAATCTATAGCGGCGTGTATCTGCTGCCGCGTGGTGTTCCTTGTTGTGGCAGTCTTGACATAACGCCTCGAGGTTGTCCCAGTTAAGCGCTATGTCCGCGTTGTTTATATTTTGCTTGGTTAAGTAGTGTTTATGGTGTACTACTTTTGCAGGCTCGCCGCAGCGCTCACATAAGTAATGCTGCGATATAAGATAAGCCCGCCGTGTGTCTATCCAGTCCTTGCTGTGGTAGAACTCTGTAGCCCATTCTTTCATAGCCCACCTCTCTTTATTTGCCTAGCGTCCTAGGTTTCATACGCTAGGCTAGGAGGCTAGAAAAATGCAATAAAAAAGAGCGGTCAACTAATGCTGCTTAAGTAGCTTAGCTTTCCGCTCTTTCTCACGCTATCATTTTACCGCAGGCAATACCCCACGTAAACCCCAGCTTTTTACCACGCTTTTACCTCTGCGTTATAGCGTCCTCGTCTATTCCCCAGAGTAATACGCTTAGCTCGTTTATTATTCCGCTTATCCAGCGGCGCGGCGTGTTCTTGCCTGTGTTTAGTTCTTCGGCTATGTCCACATAGTCTAAGCCCTGCATAAAGTATAGCTCAAATGCTTTATACTCAACCTCTCGCCCCTGCTGCTGCCTGCGTCTTTCTATCTCTTCTACTGCCTTGTCTATGTGGTCTAACATCAGTATGGTTTTAAAGCGCGTGCGTCGTATGCTGCGCAAGTATGTAACCTGCTGTTCTTCTGTTAATTCTCCTTGCTGCTGCAACTGTGCAGCTTCACTTACTGCGTTGTCTCTGTGAAAAACTGCGTCTCTGTAGCACTTCATAAGGCTAAATGTATCGTGGTATTTATCCGCTTTGTGTTTCTTCTGTTCCTCTCGTTTGTAAATCTCTACGCCTCTTTTTGCGGCTGTTGTTATTATCTGCTCTAACTCGTCCTCGTTTAGCCTTATTTCGCTCACTCTTAATTATTCCTCGCTTTCTGCTGCCGCGCTGCTTTTTAGTTGAATGGTAGCCCGTCGTCGTAGCCGTCTGGTATGTCCATAAAGCCGTCGCCGCTGGGTGTTGGCTGTGGTCTGTCGCCTGCTGCCTGCTGCCTCTGCTGTGCCTCTGCTTTTATCTCTCTAATAACTCTGCGTTGTCAAAAATGTTGCCGATAACTTCTATACCGTCTTGATAATCGTAAATATGCTCTTCTTCAAATCTTCCATCTTCAAGCAATACATTAAAGTAAAAACCTGCTTCACTTTCATTCCAACCAATGTATCCGCAGCATTCTTCGGTAAGGCAATTTACAACATCATTCTCCCAAATCAGTTTGCCGTTCTTATCTTTTAAGCCGGTACATTGGCAGATGGTGCCTCTGTCCACATCATAAGCACACACAAGTATTGGTTCATCAGCTTTACCCTCTAAACAACTTGTCGCAATCTTGCATGTTCCATCTTCACAAGTAATTAAAGAGCCTGTAGCCCATTCTCCATCGTCAACTCTTTTTGCCTTGAATAAATATCTATCTTCCATGTATTTCACGCTCCTTTCTTGTGAGAAATACTATTTTCCTTATACCCTACTTTCATATTATCGCTTTCAAGCATATCCGCTTTGATAAGTTCATAGATAATATCAAGGTATGTTCTATTATCGTTATATCTGCAATTTGCATTTTTATGTATCCGTGGGTCGTGTTTTCCCCAATCCATAACCGCAAAACACACATCGCTCACAAACAGCATTTTCACACCTCTTGCAACACAAAGATAATAACAACCGTTCTTTCCATATTCGCCCTTACATTTTTTTAAGCCAAATCGTTCAAATTCTTTAGCTTTCGTTTTAGGTATCAGCATTTTCTCCACCTCTCAATTCATCATAAATCCTCTTATTTGCGTAGTTTGTAATTTCTATAGGATTTATTATTTTTTTACACTCAGGGCAAATTGGATATAAATCTTTTCGATAATTACTGTCCATATTTTTAAATACAGCATTTTTTATTCTCCTGTGAAACTCTTTATCTGCCATTTCTGAATACACTTTTATTTTTTCAAGTGCTTTTTCCTGATATTCTGTAAATTTATCTTCATAACAGCAAAGCGTTACTAATGCTTCAAAAGCATCTATTACAGCACCACAGTCTGCGCAAGTTACAATTCTATTTACGACATCAACCTCATAATGTGGCGGATTGCATTTGCAAAGTTTACTTCTTCCTTTTTCAATTTTTAAAAATTCAAATGAAACAATATTGTTGTTAGCCGTTTTCAATTCTTACACCTCTCAATTCTTTAAATTTTGCTTCAGCTTCATTTTTTGTGATGAATAATGTTTTGCCAATTTTGTTTATGTCTGACAACTCAAATGTACACTTATCTATTGCACATGGTGTTTCATTTGGAATCCCTAATATGTAATAGACTGTATCTCCAATCCTACAAGGTAGCTTAATAATTCTTCCCTGTTCTTCTAAGTCCTCATACTCTTTTAGTTTTGTGAGCCAGTTTGCAATCTGTTCATTTTCCTTAGCAAACTCTAAGTCTAAATCAATCCGATTGTTCTCAGCATCATACCTAAAATTTTCTATTGCTTCATCAATATTCATATTTACCCCTTTCTCAATCAAACAAAATTTTGACCTTATGACCTATATTTTTGTAGTTCTCAATAGAAATGTTTTTTGTATCTTGCATCACTTTCAAATTCTGAACATTTCTTTTCATTAAGAAAACTAGCACCAAAAATGCTATCAAAAGTATCTGGCTTGCCACACTTCTTTATAGAAATTTTGCAATTAAATTGCTCTTTTGCATATCTTATAAAATCATCAAGCATCATTTCTGCTCCTTTCTCAAGTAATCAAAATTTTTACCTTGCAACCCATATTTTTATAGTTCTCAATAGCTATATCACTTAAATAAAGGTGACAATCAAAATTATATTTTCCACCAATCACATGGCAAAATTTAAGATGTTTTAACATTTAATCTCCTTTCTAAAACGGGCACTCTTTTTCTTTATGCTTAACAAATAATCTCTTTATCCACTTAGGCAACATGCATTTCCAAACTGGGACATTAAAATATCCATTTTTATCAAATAAGCACCCACAATCATCACATTCTCCCTCATAGCTTCCGCTTTCCCAACCACAAGGACAATTCTCACAATCAGTGTCATGCCAACAGCTAACTTCTGTGTAGTGTTCCCACTTATCGGAATTTTCTTTAACAGGCTTTGAATATTTGAATGTTGAAATTCTCACATTTCCAAATCGTTTATTTATTTCAATGTCTTTATGCACTTTAAATAATTTCATTTTTTCCTCCTAATTTTCTATTTCTTCTGTTACTTCATAGTTTTCCCGTAAATCTTTTATTGCTTCTTTTAATTTTTTATTTTTCATATCGTGATCTCCTTTTTTTGTTTTTTGATAAAAATATCATGATAGAAAAATAAAAATAGCAGGATAGTCCTTCTTACTATCCTGCTAAATACTGTTTGCCTAATCTAATAATTCAGGATTGTCAAATTTGTTACCGACAATCTCAACTTCATAACCGCTCAATTCATCAAAATTCATCATCGAACTAGAATATTGCTGATATTCAAAGCAAGCCTTATTTGTTTCCCACGCAATCACATACATTTCTTCTGTACAATCACGATAAACAACAATATCATTCTCCCAAATCAGATTGCCGTTCTTGTCTTTCAACCCTGTGCATTGGCAAATCGTAGTTGTGTCTACCTCATTTATATTTATGAAATTCAATATGTGATCGTATTCTGTAACGATATAAGGTGTGCCAGTAAAAGTATAAACCAAGCTTCCACGAACCCACTCTTGATTATCTTTCCTCTTTGCTTTAAATAAATGTCTATCTTTCATGTATTTCACGCTCCTTACATTTTTCTTTGTTTCTACACCCATAGACCTGCTGTCCCTGACTGTTAGTTCCAAGCCCAACTCTGTATCTACAGTTGCCACATTGCTTATTGGGGCTGTTTATATTAATACTTTTGTCCCTCATGGTTCACCTCGCAATTCTTTCATTTTTTCTTCCGTCTTTTTACTCAACCACACCGGGTAATAATTTCCTTTATCGTCCACAATCCAATATCCCGTACTCAAAGTATCTGTCAATGGGTCATAAACTTTTCTGCCTTTAATCATCTTCTAGTTTCCTTTCAAATTTTGATTTTCAAGCCCTATTTAATTTTTTATTTTTCATATCGTGATCTCCTTTTTTTGTTTTTGATATAAAGAATATGAAAGAAAAAACACATATTCAGTAAATCACCTAAAATCTCTATTTTCATTTGGATGTCCTGAAATTCCATTATGCTAGCAATACTCTTTGGCTAAAAATTCACAGAGTTTCTTCATTTACTTCTGCCTCCGCCTTAACAGGCTACGCCACTTCCGGAGGGGATTTTCTTCTTTTTCACACATTGGCTAATGTTCCACATACTTTTTATGGCAGGCTTCACCAATAAGTTTCAAGAAACTTCATCTTTTCTGTGGCTTTCCGGAAAATAGTGACGACCACTACTGTAAGGCGGGGGAGAAATACTTCTCCCCCGCCTGTAACACCAACCATAATTATATTAGGCGCAAAAAAGTTTACAGTCATTTTTTCTTACTGATAGTATACTTCGCTTTATTTGCTATTCATTCCTGTATTTATATTCGTATCAGTATGCTTATGATATTAAAAAAAAGGATTATATTCGTGGAAATTTTATAAGAAAACACATGAATTTTCACTAAAAAATCAAATAAATAAAAATGATTTGAGATAAGAAAAAAAAATTTGACAAAATAGTAGCACAAATAAGGATATTTCCTGTATCTACAAAAATATCCTGTACTTATTTTTATTTTTTTTACAGCACAACACGTTTATTTGGGAACATTGCAATGGCTGTATATCTTCTGTCAAGGTCTGAGTGTTCACATATAAAATTCACTACAGAAGATTCATCACCAAGTACCCATAAACCTTGTTTTTTGGCTTTTTTATACAGCCATTCCGGAAGATACTGTTTTAATACACTCCATGCAAAATGTTTCACGTCTACAAAAAAACTGAACAATCTTATAACTGTATTTTTTGTTGTGTTATATCGTTTAGCAATATCAACACATTTATTTTTCTGGTTGCGGTGTCTTGATGCATATACTTTTCTTCCAAGTACAAGCCGTTTTGCCTTTATCAGCTGATTTAATTTATCTTTGTTTTCTTTTAATATTTTATACACTGTAGGACGTGAAACTCCTGCGCATTTTGCTGTGTATGTGACATTTTCGCTTTGTACATATTCCTGTATGATCCGGTTCTTTCTATATTCCTTTTTCTTTACATCTGCGGTGCTTACTCTTACCTTTTTAGGACGATTATATGCAAATCCATAATCCTGTGTCAGTATATCCTCTGTAAATCCAATATAGTCAAAGAATAGATTGTTTGTAAATTTAAACCATGACATCCCATCACGACCTTTACATTTCTTGCATATACATTTTTCTACTTCCTTTACAGACAGGGGATTTTTAAAGTCCTTGTTAAGCTTTAACACTTCTTCTTTAGCTGTTTCTGCGCCACATAAAGGGACAAATGTATTGTATGCTGCAAGCAGGAATCTGTCACGATTTCCTTTTTCTACATATTTTGCTGCAAATTTTACGATAGCCGCTCTTTTTTCTAAAAGATGAAAGTATCTGCTCTTGTATCTGTTTAACTTGTCCACTACATTCATAAAAGCCGGTCTTACTGCATAATATACTTTTGCAGGGCTGGATTTTTTCTGTGTTTCCGGCACAAGCATTTTATACAACTCATTTGTATCATATCTGTCTTCATGTAGAATTTTTACATACGAATCAAGATAAGCTAAAGTATTTACAGTTCCTGGCATTCTGATTAATGCTGCAGGATTTAATGATGCCAGTTCATCAATTTCCGGGAAATTAAGTTCAATCCTGTATTCATTAATAATTTTTGTAAAATTATTTACTAATGCTCTTGCAGTCTTTTCATACAGCCATGCAAGTTTTTTAGATAACATATGTATACAGTATACTAACTGCAATCCACGTCCTGTAAAATTAATGTAATTTGGTTTCGGGAAATTACAAAATAAATCGTCAAAATAATCAAAGAAATTTTTTACTCCTTCTCTGATTTCGTCTGGTGTATCATTATGCCAATCAAGATCAATCACAAATGCTCCAAAACCAAAGATGTTTTCAGCATTTCTTGCAAGCGATTTTGCGCCTTTTTGTTTTCTCTTTCCTGTAAATTTTCCTGTTGTCGGCAATCCGACTTCCTTTAAATCTGCATATTCATTATCAGTTATAATTTTACCTTTTAACGGATTAATGCAGATGTACCTGTCATATTTTTTAGATGCCGTTACATTTGTTTTGCGCAGGTCTGTTATGAAACTCTGCGAATTAAAATTATAAACAATCGTTCTTTTTTCTTCTGTTTCATTACATATATCAGGATTAAAATGTCTGTCTAACGCCATAATCTGATAATGATGCTCGAATTTATTATCTTCGTCAGCACCCGTAAGCAGTGCAATGGCTTTTTTGATATCTTTATTCCAATTTTGTACAAATGGCTGGTTCATACAATTATAATTATCTGCCATAGTAATCACCTCTTTTCTGTTGAAATTAAAATTAAAATTTGCTATAATATAAATATACAAGCAGGAAAAATACGAATTTTCATATCATTATTCTGCTGAGAGTAATATTAAAGAAATTAGGACTTATTTTCAGACACAAAAAAAAATAGACGCATTGTATTAAAAAAAATACAATATATTATTGTGATAATGCACTTTATACATTATAAGAAGTTTGTGAGGTTAAAAAAATACCCGGAGCATTTATACTCCGGGTATTTTTTTACTTACATTCATTTGCCATATCGCACACCATATTAAAGAAAATTTCTCTGTATAATTCATTTTCATATACTGCCTGTAAAGGTCCTGCAGCTTTTGTTTCTTTTTTTAACTGCGTGCAGTCAATGCCATATACTTTTAAAAATTTCTTATAACAGTCATGCATAATCTGATTGAAAATTAAATTTTTCTTTTTTGAGATAAATGTAACCAGTTTATATATTTTTTGTTTATACCTTTCAAATGAATCTGTTTGTGTATTTGACTGTACTACCGTCTCATCTAATGCCACCGTATCTGCATTGTCTGCTTGCATAGGATTATTTTCTATGTGGCTGATAAGATTTGTAATTACTGCCTGCATCTTATCCTGTCTTTTTTCTGAATCTGATAACGCCTGTTTGATTTCATAAAGCTGTTCTTCAAGTTTATTTATATAATTTTGCATTTCATTCGCCATTGTCAGCACGTTTTCATTAATGCAATTGATATTTTCCAATACATTATTTCCTGTAAAATGTTTGTATGACATTTTATTTTTTTGGTCAGTAATTATTTCATCAGTATTCTTTGTTTCTTTTTTATGTTCTGTATTTCCATGCTCAAATGGTGCAATATACTTTTCATTATTTGTTTCAGGTTTAATTATTGAACTACCAAATGCATTATTCATTATGTTACCTAGTGTTGCCTGTTTTAATTGTTCCCATATTCCACCAGCCAATTCATTTAACTCCTGTTCTGTAAATCCTAAAAGCTGTTTTGCATCACAGTTAAGAACAGCAATAATTTTTGCAGCGGTATCAATTGATGGAGAAGAAGTCTTATCATTATACTTGTAAATCATATTTGAGCGAATACCTGCTCTTTTTGATAATTCTGTTATTGTCATATCCGCATTATGTAATGATTTTATAAAGTATTCCTTGTTCCATTTTAATTTTTCGTCTATATGGATATATGTTGTATTTTGAACAACACTAAGTTTTATAATATCTTCCGGAGAAACATTTAAAATTTCAGCAATCTTTTCTGCATGTTTTTTGGATACAGTGACTGAACCTGCAATAGCTAGGCTAAGTGAACTGTAATCTGTTTTTAAAATTCTTGCTATTTCCTTTTGTGAAATCTTGTTTTCTATTAATAATTTTTTAATTTTTTTTGTATCTAAATAACTTCTGTATACTTTTGTCATAAAATTTTGCTCCTTTTTTTATATTTACTGTTTTATGATTTCCTGTTAAAAAAAATTTCCCTGTATAATTCATTCTCGTATACTGCCTGTAAAGGTCCCGCAGCTTTTATTTCTTTTGCCATTATCAACACATTTTCATTAATGCAATCATATTAATTAAAGCAATTGCAAGTATACCGTAAAGAATTATTACAATAACTTTTGGCCCAAAATCATCCATAAAATTTTTCATTACTCTTCACCGCCTTCTATATTAAATAAATTTTTGTTTAACTTTGATAAATAAACACACTCGGCTACTTTCCGTCCTTTTATATCATATTCCGGAACACACAGATATAATCTTTTTCTTGCTCTTGTAACAGCAACATAAAGTACCCTTAAAGCTTCTTCGCATTCAAAAGGTGTTTTAAAATCGCATGATTTATCCGGATACATTTCCTGTGTGCAGTCAAGAATAAAGCAATTATCCCATTCAAGTCCTTTTGCTGAATGAATTGTTGAGATAGTAATATATTCCTTATTTCCAATCACGTCGCTTCCTGCCATAATGTCTTCAAGCAGCTTTTTAACTGTCAATCCTTTCTTTGTGCTTACAATCTGTTTTAAATGTTTTAAGTCCTTAATATCTCTTTTAAGTTCCATTTCATATGCTTTTTTTACTGCTTCTGAACCTTGTGATTTACTGATAAATATCCTTCTTAACTGAATATAATAGGTAATCACATCATTTATCAAAGCACAGGCATCCATTTTTGATGCACGCATATTTTTGATTGTTTTATCCAGTTCTTTTAATTCATTTTCAAACATATGATTACGTTCTTCAAATTTTTTTGTAAGAAAATCGACATCAGTTACATTTTTAATAATTTTTCCTGCGTAAATATCACCGACTCCATAAATAAGCTGCAATACATCAAACCATGCAATTGAATCCATTGGATTTGTAATAACCTTTAAAATGTTTATGACATTCTGTATGCAATTTTTTTCTGTAAACTTTTTTCCACCTATTTTTTTAAAAGGTATCCCTGCACTTAACAAATTCAACTCCAGTATGGCAGATGATCTTGAATTTTTTTGTAAAACAGCAATATCTCTGTATTTTACATTCTCTTTCATGGCTAATCTGATAATTTCATCTGCAACGCCTGCCGCCTGCTTATATACATCATCAAAATACATTTTTACCGGTTTGTCACCATTACCGGTATTGCTTTCCATGGTTTTGCTGTATCCAAAATCTGCATTAACACGCATCATTTCATTAGCAACATTTAGAATTTCCACAGTTGACCTGTAATTCTTCTCCAGTTTTACAATTTTACATTCATCAAATTTTTTAGGGAAATTAATGAAATTATTAACATCGCTTCCCCTGAATGCATAAATACTCTGATAATCATCGCCTACTACTGTAATGTTTTCATATGTTTCAATCATTTTAAAAACAATCTGTTCCTGTAAATTATTTGTATCCTGGTATTCGTCTACACATACATACATATAATTTTCTGAAATCTGTTCACGTACCTGGTCAATATCAAGTAATTCGTTAAACGTCAGAAGTAAATCATCATAATCAAGCATATTTTTCTTAATTTTGTAGTCTTCATAATCCTTGTGCAATTTATCAAGAACTACAGTCAGAATTTCAGCAAACTCCGGCTCATATTGTTCAGCTAATATCTCTTTTAATTCCATCTGTTTATTTGTCATTTTACTAAATATTTCTGCAATGTTTTTTGCTTCCGGAATATATTCTAATTTATATTCTTCGGGATTATCAGCCATTAAAATACTGATAATTCCACACACATCAGTTTCTGAAATTATCTTGTAATCATATGGCAGATTTACATATCCTGCATATCGTCTTAACATTTTTGCGCAGAATGAATGATATGTACACGCTGTAATGCGGCTGCATCTGTCATCTGTTTCATCTTTTTCTTTTAAAATTTTTGCAGCGCGCATTTTCATTTCATCAGCTGCTTTATTTGTAAATGTAAGCAGTAATATGCTTTCCGGTTCTATTCCATGTTCTATCATATATGCTACACGATGTATAAGTGTAGCAGTTTTGCCTGTTCCTGCTCCTGCAATAATCAACATTGCGCCATCAATCGTTGATGCAGCTTCATACTGACTGGCATTAAGAACGGATTTATAATTAATTTTATCAGCCATAGTTTTTCCCTTTCTAAATATTCTCTTTGTCTCTCTATAGGAATATACTAGAAAACAAAAATCATTTTCAGACACAAAAAAAATGGCAGGTAAATATATTACCTGCCATAAAATTTTTACTATCGCTCATAATCATTTGATTTTTGTGGCATTGAATGCATAAGAGGATGCTTTTCTTTATCTATATCAGTAATACGGCTGTTTTCTTCTGTAGTAATACTTTCGGATAATACCTCCAGTTTTTCAAATGAACAATAATATTTATCATTAATTACCATGTAATCCTGCATAAATCCACCTGCCTTTTGTAATCATCAGCTTCCTGCAGCTATTAATTCTGCCAGTTTTTCCATTACTTCATCATAATTGTTATCAAAACCATTTTTTACATAAGTTTCATAAAAATCTTTTAACGTTTTATATGGAACATCTGCATCCATAACAGATATATCATTTATTACCGGAGCAAAATCATACTCAATACATAGTAAAAGTTTTTCAAAAGTTGCATATTTCCCATTGATTGCCGCTAAAATTTCAGACAGCCAAAGACTGTTAGGGGCTGTGTTATTTCTCATTGCAGTGTACTCAATCTGAAATAATGCTTTTTTATCTTCTTCATTCAATTCTTTGTCCCTGTTTTCATCCATCTGTATGATTTTATTAAGATTGTTTTCAAAATATCCTGCTATATTCATAATTAATCCGCTGTCTGTTATAACTGATACATTTTCGGCTTTTGCGCAGATGCTTATATGATGTTTTAATTTTGTAGTATTCTTTTCACTTATAATGTCATTAAAATCTAATGCCAGGTCTTTTAATTTTGCATCTAACGTTTTTCTTATCCGTTTAATCAGGACAGTTTCCATTCCTGTCGCAGTGATAAGCGGTATATTTTTTACGTCATATTTTTCATAAGCTTCATTGCCTATGATTTTCCGTAAATTGTCTTTTGCTTCAATATCCGGAACAACAATTTCTTTGTTTTTATTTACTCTGATGTATATAGTGAATCCAAAAATTGAAAATGGAATACTCTTTATTGCGTTGTAATCTTTTAATTTTTCTTTAAATTCTGAAACAAGCATATTTGCCTGTTCCATATTATTATTTTTAAACTTAGGCTGTTTTTTCGTTGTTATTGTATGTGTAATAAAATCCCTTATTGTACTTCCACCATAAGTTTTAATGCCATCATAATTTCTCATTACATTGCCTGCATTAATAATCTTTTCAGTGCTTATGTATGCTCCTAAATCAAGTTTTTCTAATTTAGTATTAATACCTTTTATGATAGCATTATACAAATAATTGCTTAATTGTTTTACAGCTTTTGCATTAAGATTATCAATTTGCAGCACTAAAACATCTTTTGATTTAAAAAAGTTTGCAAGCGCAGTCTGCCTTGTATTTATATTCCTTTGCAGATTACTGATATAAAGTGGAGATAATTCAAGAATATGCCTACCACTTTCATATGCTCTGGCAGTGTTTAAAAATATTTCGCATTTTTCCTTATTTTTTCTAAACGCATTGTAAATTACATATGGGTATTTTTTTTGTGCATTCATAATATTAGTAGTCCTTTCTATCTTAATTTATTTGTAATTTATATGACAGAAAAATCCCACAAAAAAATACAGGACCGGAATATCCAGCCCTGTATGTGTTTAATTTACAAGTAAATCTTAGTTTTAAAGGAACTTATCTGCATAATTTATTGCTAAAATGTCTTGCATGAAATTATAAAAGATTCTTCAAAAGTTAGTCTAATTTTACACACTCTTTAAACTCATCAATATCCCATACAGTGACAGCAAATGCAGACAATTCTTTTGCCCTATATAAATTAGCACTCCATTTATCGAATATAATGTTGGATTCTCTAAAATAGATTTTATCTCCAACTTTAAAGCCCCAATAAGGTTTCATAACCGTACCACTATACATATTCTCCCTCACTTACTCTTGAAACTTAATTCATCTTCTGTTAAACCTCTTCTTGTAACTAAACCTAAGTTTCCATTTTTATGCGCTTCCTGAAATGTCATACTTTTCTCCTTTCTAATCGCTGAAACACGTATTTATCTGTAAATCTTAGTTTCATCAGTTATCTTCTCTTGTACATAATGTATAAATCTCCGCATCAAGTACAACTTCTCCACAATCCTCACATTCTAAGCATACATCTTCTGGATTATCCCAATCTCCATATGATACAATACTCACCTTATGTCCTCTATGTTTCTTTAGTTCGTTCCATAAAATCATATTCATATCATCCGATTTCTCTTTATCACATGAATATTTTTCTTCCAAAAATGCTTTATAATATTCAACTTCATCAAATTCATCCTTTTCCATATCCTGCAATGTTGAATAAATCATTTCTGTAAGTTGTTCTTTGGTATATGACTCATACACTTCATCAGGTGTTAAATCTTCATCTTCGCTTCCAATAAAGTAAAACCAAAATTCTCCAATCTGACAAGCAATACAATCATCATTTGGATTACTGATAATCTTTACTGTTCCATCACACAAGCCTTTAAAAATCATCTCTTTAAATGTCATAATCTTTCCTCCAATCCTCTAAAGAATTGCGAATTTACTCTGCCTCTGTAATTTCTAAAATTTCACAATAGTCACTGGTATCATTTGATTAATCATACGGAGATAACACATCAATAATTATCTCCATCTTCAATTAGCTCTCCACAATCAGGACAGCATGGACATCGTTCTTCTTCGTTAAAGGATAAGTCAGCCATTCCCATTGCCGCAGACCATCTATAGCCACAAGCTGGACACTCATATGTATCATTATCAATTTTAATTTTCTTTGCCATAAATTATTACTTCCTTTCTTAAATACATGAAACGCATATTTATTTTCCTTTTTTTTCTAAATAAAATTCCATATATTTTACTCTTCAATTTAAACTTCAATTTCCTGATATGTATCCTGTTCAATATCAATCAGTTCGTTGATTTCAACAATATTAAGCTGTGGGTTATTTTTTGTTCTCATCATGGCTTCACGCTTTATGTGGTCCAAACTAAATCGTGTATTCCATGTATTAACAGCCTTTTCTGCTGTTTTTCCCATACCGCCAGAAGCACCGCATCCGTCTTTTGCGAAGTCACAAAGAACTTTGTAACCGCAAATATTTCCTTGCTTTGCTCTTATTGGCAGGAGTGTAAGAGTGTCCCACTTCCTGCAAAACGGACATCTTTTAAGTCCTTTTGTTTTTGTTGTATTCATCGTATTCATAATTTGTTCTCCTTTTATTTTTTAATCTAAATTCATTCTATCGTAAACATTTTCCTCAAATAATTTCTCAAGAGGGGTCTTCTCTTTGTCAGATACAAAATGCCATTTTTTTGATATAAGTGGCATCATTTTATGTAAATCTTCCAATGAGAAAAGTCGGTAAAATGACTTGATATAATTAATATCTGTGCGGTAACTACTACCTATTTTCATATAAGTGTTATTAATTTCATTACACAGAATTTCTGCAATATCTTCCGGCAACTGACAAAGCTTAGTGTGTCTGTCAACTATTTCTGGATCATACAGGTTAAATTCAGCTGCATTCGGGATGATATCTTTTGTTAAGACATATTCAGTTCCATCATTATCCCAAAAACATACAAATTTATCATGTGTAGTTATTAAATCATTATTTTGTTTTGATGTTTTATATTTATACATACATATACTTCCTTTCTAATACCTGGAAATGCCCAGTATCTGACTGAATTTATCAGCAAGGAAATCATAATCTTCTCCGTAAATAATAGCAGATGTTTCATCATTATCCCTTTCAGGATTTTTAATATCTGCAGGAGTAATTCCTTTGCTTTCCAACCAGTCTTCGATAGTATCAATGAGCTGACCGAAAAATTCCGGTTTGTCTTTATCCGGCAGATACATAATTTCTGCGTTATCAAGACAATATCCTGCAAAATCCTGCCAGTCGGGGGAATCTACGGTTTTGCTTTTGTTTATTTCTTTTAAATCGTTATTCAGCTTTTCTGCTGCATTGTCAGATAATAACAGGTACAGTATATTGCCTGTATGTCTTACGTCTTCTGCCGTTAGAACACCAAAATCCGTTTTTTTTTCGTTAAATTTTGCCATAGTTTTAAGTCTCCTTTTCTTTTTATTTTTCATAATGGATATATACAAGAAAATTACCGGATAACAAAAAAAATAAGAGAACTGATTAACACCAGCTCTCTTACGTATTATTTTGTTTTGTTTGTGAATCCATATTTAGCACTGCCGTATCCTTCCGGCGGCAGTTCAGCTACTTTTATGCGTTTCTTTTCTTCAATTGGATAATTATTGGTTCTTGTAAGTTCAAAAATATTTTTCTTTTTATTCATAATATTAATTCCTTTCTGTTAATTCAACCTGTACAAAATACTCAATTGTGCTTTGTTCATTTTTGTAAACAATGATTTCATCATTTAGCAATGATTTTCCTGCGTGCGCCCATACCGAATGCGCTCCCGGACATCTTTTCTGTAATAAATCGTAAGTCAAATCAGACTGCGCATTAAACACGTCATACGGTTTTCCTGTAGCGACTTTGTAAATCCCTAAAAAGCCAGTGTTATCACTCCCATTAGCCCAGCAGGACCCTTTTATTGAAGCATATCCTAACGATTTTTTTGCTTTGTTTGCAAAATAGGTGCCATATCCAAACATTTTGCCATTGGTTATTACTCCTGATGGATTAATTGCAAGTCCATTGGTTATGATGCTAAAGAAATTCTGGGTTCGTGAGCCATGAAATAAATGTTGTATTCCACTATTATTACTTAAACTTTCTTTTTTACAGAAATCGTTAAATTCACTTTCTGTTTTACAATTTGTGATTTTAAATGCACGCTTGTAAAGCTTTGCACTACTCCCCATTAAGCTTTTAATATATTTTTCCTCATTTGCATCTACAGTTCTCCATGTAAGCCCAAAACTTTCAGGAATTGTTTTCATTTTACAGATTATCTGACTGCCTCTGACCTGGGATTTTATAACATCGTATAATTCCCATTCTCTGTCTGCAATTCCATTAAAGTCTGCTGTTGTTTTTGCGAGGCATTTATATAATATGTCAATGCGCCTTGGGATAGCTGCATATAGCAGTTTTAACTTATTGTTAAATTCTGCAACAGACATCTGCTTATTATCTGAGATACTTTTTAAGCACTTTTTACCTAATTCAAGCATTTCATCAGATATATCCTCAACTGACGTTTGATAATTTTCTGAAATGACTTTGTTTACAGAATTAAGCAAAATACTGATTACTTCATCTACATCCGGTTCTTTTGTCAGCCTGTATGATTTTCCATCAACTGATATGCCGGAAGATGTAATCTGCTTTTTCTCCATTTTTTCACTTTTTGTCACGATATATCCTTTTTGGATTTTTGAAGTATAAAATGTGTTCCATTTATTAGCAGGTAACCTATATGTATATGGTCTGTTTCTGCCTACGCGAATACCAGTTCGACCTTCTGTTACTTCCATCACATTAGGATTATTCTTGTTTATCTGCATAATAATATGGCTATTTAAGCCTTTGCCTGTAGCTGTTTCATGTACATAAGACAATTCCAGATATTCATGATTTGGGGGAATTAATTTTGTGTCTTTCATGATTTTATCTCCTTTATTTTTTTTTGATACAAAGGATATGAAAGAAAAATTACAAAATAAATACAAATTATTGTATACAGTATATTGTATACAATAATAAGCGTTATAAACTTAGCAGTAAAATATTTCGCATTCTTCATAATATATTTTTATAAACAATTTAGGTTTTGCCAGTTTTATATGAATTTATATTATAATTTTTAGTAAATATTTTTTTAAATTTCTGATTTTGATTTTCGCAGATTTTATGTGAATATTTTCATTTGCTTATTTTTTATTTATAAATATTCTCATTTGCTGTAATTTTACTTTTGTATGAAGTGGCTTCATTAATTTTATAAATTTTGTCATAATTTCATTTTTATATTTTGTTGTTTATAGATATTGAAGTCACTTCATGCTGTTTACTTTGTGTTTTTGATTTAATTATATATTGCACGTAATATTCATCGAAGTCGCTTCATGTTTTTATGTATATTATCATTGCAAGCAATTATAAGTAAACACACGTTCTCTATTGTGTAATATGGTTAATTATGATAAAATCATTATAAATTAATACCTTATTATTGTTATGGATTTTTATGAAGTCACTTCAAATTAAAGAAATGCATTTAACTGCTGTTTATATATAATTGTGTAGAGTAGTCAGAATAAAAGTCTAAACAAATATAATATTTAAAGGAGGATATATCCATGGTTATATCAGTAAACAACACAAAAGGCGGAGTTGGTAAATCAACAACAATCACAACATTTGCACAGATTCTGGCTGCTGCAGGTTATAAGGTCCTGGTAATTGACCTTGACCCTCAAATGAATACAACACGCATCATTAATCCTGAATATGCATCACTGGAATTAAATTACGAACATTTGTTCTGTGAGAAGCAGTTTAGAAAGGAAACCGTTGAAGAATTTATAATTTCTACTTCAAACGAAAACATTAACCTGCTTCCGGCTGATAAGCAATTCTTTAAGATTATTTATAAAATTTACGAAGTCGAAAAACAGACATCTGCCGGCATGATATTTAAAAAAAATATTGACTTTATTAAAGACGATTATGATTATATCATTATTGATAATTCTCCATTTCAGTCATATCTGACTACGTTAGGTTATTTTATAGCAGATAAGGTTATTATCCCTGTTGAATCTGATAATTTTTCATACGAAGGTATTATGGATTTAATTACAGACATTGAAGAAATTAATAAAGATTATTCATTAAATATTGAATTTGGCGGAATATTCATGACACGTATAGATACAAGGACAGTAAGATTTAAACAGTTATCTGACAGTTACAGGGAAAATTTTGGAGATAAATTTATTCCTGTTTACATACGTAAAAACGAACCACTGGCACAGGCAAATACAATGTATTTAGGGTTACTGGATTTTGATAAGAAATGTAATGCTGTTGAAGATTATATAAATCTCGCAGATTATTTAGGGCTGATTGATAAAAAACATATGAATACTTTAAATAAATTCATAAACAAAAAGAATTGATTAAAAAGATTGGAGTAGTTTTATGGCTAAGAAATTAAATATGGGTATTGGAATGAATGCAAAAGGTAATTCTGTAATTGAAAAACCAGCTGAAAAAATAAAGCAACTGTCTGCTGAAAATACATATAATTTTAAGTTTATCCAAAAACAGGATATACATCCAAATGCAAAAAACGTTAAATATACGCAGGGAGATATTGAATTACTAAAACAAAGTATATTAGTAAATGGTCTGAGACATAATTTATCCGTAATTTATGATGCTGAAAAAAGTGGATATCGTATTATATCAGGAGAGCGCAGGTATCATGCAATTTGTGATATGTCTGATGATGATTATAATAAACTGTTTCCTGCAGGGATTCCATGTAAAATTGAGAAGGCAAATATTGATGATATAGACGAAGAAATAATGTTGATATCTGCCAATCATGACGTAAGAGAAACATCTATAGCAACAAAAAGATGGGAGGTAACGCGTTTAAAAGAATTGTATTCTGCCAAAAAAGCCAATGGGGAAATTAAAAATATTGTAACTGAGATTGCGAAACAGTTAAGTATATCTTCCCGGCAGGCAATGAAATACATTAACACAGATAAACTTATTCCGGAATTGAGTGAGATATTAAATGCTAAAGGTATAACACTTGATGAAGCGGATAACTATGCTACCCTTTCAGAAGATGCACAGAAAGTTATAGTAAAACTGATTAAGGAAAATGGTAGTGTAGAGCCAGAAGAATACAAAGAAATAAAGAAGCAAGCGGAATTGCAGAATAAAGAGGTGGAAGATTTAAAGAAAATACAGAATGAAAATTTAGAAGCCTTGAAACGAAAAGATAATCTTATTTCAAGTTTGCAGAAACAGGTCGAAGAATTAAAAAATCTAACAGGTCAGTCAGATACAGACGAAATAAACAAACAGTCATTTGAAAGCCGCATTAGCGCACTTGAGAAGTCATTAAACAAAGCTGCAGCTGATAAAATAGATTTGCAGAATAAGATACTGAAACTGAAAAGTAAAAGTGAAAAAGCTTTTACTTATGATGCAAATTCAGATGAGGCAAAAAGGGTCCGCAGGCTTAATACGCTTAATGCATATATGAGTACTGCCGGGAATAGTATAAAAGAAATAGCTAAATATAAAGAAGATATTGAAGCTTCCCCAGAATTAAAAGCACAGTTAGCTGAAATGTATGCAGTGTTAGAGAGTTTATTTTAAACGGTCGTGTAATTTATATATATAATATATATAATAAAGACTACTACTAAAATAAGTTATATTGTTTTGTTTAGAAAATTCTTAAATCCGCATAAATACTGGGTTTTTGCTGATTTTCTGTGGACAAAATGATAGTGCTTTATGGACAAATTGATTAAAACAAATGGACAAATTGACGGCAGTTAATGGACAGGTAAAATTACAAGTATTTACAGCTTGTCTATTTACAGTAATCAATTTGTCCATTTTTATTGCTTTTATATGAGTTTTATAGAAAATAATAATGATAATTGTGGATAAATATGTTGATAATATGTGGATAACTTATATTCTGCTGACAAAATACATTTTCTGTCATATAAAACAGACAGGATAAATGAAATTATGGGCAAATTGACAGATGTATAAGGAGAAGAGTTATTCATGTGGTCCATAAAATATAACGTAAAATAATATATATGGCAGGTAAAAACAAAATATCTATTGACAAATTGACTAAAAAATCAACTGGTTTATGGACAGATTGATTACATATCCAGTAGATAAAAGTGGTGTAAATGGACAAATTGATTCATTAAGGTTAAAATAAATGGACAAATTGAATAAAATAGTTAATAAAAATGGACAGAATGATTAAAAATTTTGGAATACTATTGACAAATAGACTAAAATTAAATATAAAAAGATGTTCATATATCTTTCTGTCCATAGATATGTCATTATGTCTATTTTTTTACCGATAAATACTGTCATTTTGTCCTTTTTTCATTTACAAATTTTCCAAAATGATGTAACATAACAAGCAGATAAATATATAAAAAGATACATACAAACTGGTATATTTAAGAAGAGGGAATTATGCAATCACATGACACAGATACAGGGCTTATTCCACTTGAAAATGCATTATATTATAAAAGTAATGTATTCATCAGTGCGAAATATAAAAGTACCCTGCTCGAAAACAAAATAATAAATCTTGCTATAGGAAAATTACAGCAGCTTAAAATAACAGACAGTTCATCACTTACTATCAACCTGACATCAGCAGAAATCAAACGTGTTTTTAAATCAAAGAATAATGTATACAGGTCGCTTAAAAATGCCGCAAAAACCATGGCAGGAGATATAGTGCTGCTTGAAAATGGCAAGGGAAATTTTTTGTTATTCCCAATAATACAAAAAGCAGCTTACATAAACGGGACACTTACTATTCGTTTTAATGAGGAGTTAAGACCCTTTATCAGCGGTTTTGATTCCCGTTATACACCATTGGAAATAGCAGTAAGTTCAATGGCAACATCTAATTCTGCGCTTAAATTCTATGAATTATTTGAAAAAGAATTGTATGCTTCTAATCCTAAGTATTCAAAAGCAGATAACTGCGTAATAATTGATTATGGAGTATCTGAACTTAAATTTATGTTAGGCTTTTGTGATATGGCGCATCCGAGTGTAAAGGCAGCATATAAAGAGGGAAATTATGACTATGATGCTTTATATGAAAGTCTTCCTGATTACGCTAAAATGTATCCGACTTACAGTGATTTTGTAAAACGGTGTGTGTTACCGGCACAAAAGGAACTTGATGAAATTTCTAATTTGAGGTTTGAATTTGAAGGGATACGTACAGAAGGTAATAAAATGGGAAAAATAAGATTCTACATATATGCTAATACAAAAAATAAAGGCAGATTGGAACAAAGAGCTAAATTATTCGCAAATGCTGCAGGGTCAAATGAATTTGACGATATTATTGATATTCCCGATTGTGAAGCTCCTCAGTTTACGGAATTATATGAAAATTATGTAGGTTTCCATGGAATTACGAAAAAAGATATAGATACAATGCTCGAAAAAGCTGATTACAACAAGGAAAGGGTGTGTGAAGCAATTCAATACGTATGCAAAAAAGATGATGTCAATGGTTTTTCAAATTATGTAATAAGTGTATTAATGCATCCGGAGTGGGATTTGACAGATAAAACAGCAGTTGTGGATGGAAATGACGTCAATACAGAAATGATGGCGGCATATAAGGAACATATACATGAAGTTCAAAAAGCAGAAAATAGGAAAAAAAATTCTAAGGAATTATGGGAAACTACAATTAAGACAAGGCAAGATTTTCCGGATTTCTTAAATTATATGCAGGAAACTGATCGGTGGGATTTAGAGGATTTTGAAGCGGTGTTTACATATGATGACATGGTTAATTACTGGCGGAAATGGAAAGTGAAAAACTTTAAGTAATGCATAGTTGAAGAAATGATATATCTGTCATAAAAAGGGTTGATTTTTACTTCCTTTAAGACAGAATTGCTTTCAATGTTCGGGAGATACAACTGTTCTTTAATAAGAGGAAGTATGTTTACGGATATGACGATACGGATACTAATGTCCAGATTGTAACATTACGGATTATATTTTTGGAGAATCAAAGTGCATATCATGACGGAATCTGAATGCGTAATTAATTTGTATAATGTACCAATAACAATGTATGAGAAAGAAAAGAACTTTTATAATGCAGAAGAAGTCAAAAACATAGTATATAAGTAAGTGGTATAATTCGTTTTTTTATTATAGTATTTTTTTATGTCTGAAAAATAACAGCAAATTCTAGTATGTTTATTGTGAACTACCATAGACCGCCGCTCTAACGTACATGTTTAAGACAGTTGCTGAACTTAAAAACAAAATTGGATATAGAGAAGTGGCAGACATTTCAGACGAATTAGGTATAGCTATTCCATTTGACACAGTGAAAGAGGAAGGATATTTTGAAACAGTTATAGTTTCTGGAAAATTTATTGGAGTTGATTCTTTAGCATTAAATTTGTCTGATATAACGGAATCTACTTTTATCTTTAATGATAAAGATTATAATGGTACAGTCACTATAAACAATAGAGAAATTAAATATGAATATGTTTCAGGAGGATAATAACACAGTGAACTATAAATGGAAATACTTTATTGTCTTAAATTGGGAAGATACACTGAATAATTTAGTAGAAGATAAGATAGATGAAGAATTAATTATTTGCTGCGATGTAGCAGTTGCAAAATCTTTTGATTCTACGGATGAATTATTAGAATGGGTAAATGAAAATACTGACTTAAAAGCAGATAATGGAGATTTTAAAATAGAAGGTCAATATTTGCCGTATGAAATTTAACTTTCTTTAATTTGGAGGTAATGATATGACAAAAAGTCAAATAGAAAAATTTGCAGTAGGTTATTCTTCTTATCCTACAGACTGTGTGGAAGAAGTATTAAAAGTTACTAATTTCGATGAAGATTTAGCGAGGAAAATTTTAGATGACAAAGAGAAAACATTAGCAATTTGGCAGAATGGAACAATAATGATTGATGGAGTAACACTTTGTTGTGGATATGATTTCGCAGAAGATGCTTTTAGCAAAAAGATAAATATTGGTTATTGTCCGATTTGTGGAAGAAAAATTGTAATTAAGAAGCCAATGAATGAATGATTTACTTGGAAGATTAAAAGAGGTGGTATAGATGGATAGAAAACGAAATAATCCTACATGGTGTTGTGATCAAATTGAAGAGAAAATTAAAGATTATAAACTATCTCTTACAGAAATTAAAGAAGAAGAAGTAAAAAGACAGATGGAAATTGTGATTGATGATTTAGAGTCAATTTTATATGGGTAGATTGGAAGAGGTGATATAAATGGAAAGTGTGTTTGAATTAGAAAAGAAAATTTTAAAAGCCCAAAGTCCTGAAGAAATTGATGAGATAACGAGAAAAATGAATACATCACAATTAAGAAACGTCATCAAATTATTAGTCGATAGAATGACACCAACAAATGTTAAAATTAACAGAATTCAAAATAGTTGAAATGACGATTTCTTTGCAAATAGAATGGAGACGATTGAATGAAGAAAATAACAAAATTTGCAGATATACCATCTTTTACACGAGATGGTTCTTGGCAATGTGATTTTGATTTTGCATATTTATTACAATTTATAGACGAACATATAAAGAGTTATGACTTGCAGCTTAACCCTGATTTTCAACGGGGACATGTGTGGACCGAGGAATAGCAAATTGCGTGGTTGGAGTTTTTCTTGAGAGGAGGAAGAACAGGACGTATCCTTTATTTTAACTGTCCTTGGTGGCAAGATGAAAAAGAGGATAAAGGATATAATGATTTTGTGTGTGTGGATGGGCTGCAGAGAATTACAGCTATCAGACGGTTTATGAATGGTGAAATTCCTGTATTTGGCTCATATGTAAATGAATATGAAGATACTATGTCTATTGTTCGGCATAGTATAAAAGTTAATATAAACAATCTTAAATCTGAAAAAGAGGTACTGCAGTGGTATATTGATATGAACGCAGGTGGTACGCCACATAGTAGCGAAGAGATTGACAGAGTAAGAAAAATGATAAAAAAAATATAGCTGAAAATTCAACTTTTAAGTGGCTTAAAATAAGGTGATTTTATGAAATGGGATGATTTAAGCAATAATGCAAAATCTATTATTGAATGGATTGAAAATCCGTTTACAAATCAAAAAGAAGTAATTAAAATTAAAATTGGGGAAGTATTCCATAGAGAATGTCCAATGTATTGCGGGTATAATGCAAAACAATCTGATGTTAATATTGTTGTAACCAAAAAACTGTATCAAGAGATATTGAAATTTGTAACTGAAAATGATGAAATTCAATGTGAACAACTTATGAATGGTTTGTTATTTAAATTAAAGGAAGATAGTGGTGTTAAACTGCATTAAGTGGTGTGCTATTAAATGTTTAAGAAAACGAGGTAATGTAAATGGAGCTGCCAGTACAATTTGTATATACAGAAAATGGTAAAAAATCATCTATTGATGAGAATAAGAAGATAAATTATATTGATAGATTTAATAGAAATTTGTTAGATTATGAACAAGATGGGATGCAAAGAGATTCGACACAGAAATTTTAGATGACAAAAAGAAAACATTGGCAATTTGCGGAAGAAAAATTGTAATGAAAAAATTCAATGAATAAAGTAATAAGTTATTACAATTTTTGAAGTTTTAGCTTTGAAAAATATCAATGGAGGATAGGCATTATGACAAAAATTGCAATTGCATATATGGATCAAAATGGAAATGGTTTTACTAATGATAAAGAACCTTGGATTGATGAATGCGATGATAATTATCAAAAAAGAGTATCAGAATTAGCTCAAATGGGATATAAAAATGTAACTCCATTTTACATTAAAAATGAATTAGAATCATACACATGGAAATATATAAATAAACATAAAGTGATGAGTTGAGGTAGCGTGAAATGAAAAAATGGAACGAACCTATGTGGTGCTGTAAACAGATAGAAGAAAAAATAAAAGATTATAAACTTTCTTTAAGCGAAACAGAAAATGAAGATGTAAGAAGACAGTTGGAAATTGTAATTGAAGATTTAGAAGAAATTTTATATAATTAAAATTTATATTTTAAACGTAAAAGAATGTGAATGAGAGGAGTTTTGTATGGAATATACAGTAACAGGTCATGCTACATAGTATGCAGCATGACTGTAGAAGCAAATAGTGAAAAAGAAGCAATTGAAAAAGCGAATGAAGAATTTGGAATTTTAACAAATTATGTTGGAATGGGCGGTTCTGATAAGTTGGTCGGAGTGAATACACCGGGAAATGATAGATGTATATATCCAGATGGTGAAGTAGAATTCGACAATGTATCGCTATATGTGGAAGAATAATAAGTTTGAACTACGAATATATTACAAAGGAATTGTCAAGAAATAAAATGAGGTAGAACGAATGTTATATGAATTTTTGAAAGGAACGATGCAAGTTAATCAATTTACAATCTATGATTGTATAAATGCTACTGATCAATGGTTAGAATCCACGCATAACTATATACAGTGGTGTTTTCCAAATCATAAACAGTCTTCTGTTATTAAAAATGCGCCAATATTAACAGATAATGAATTAAATAAAATTCTTAATGATGAAATATGTGTCAGTAATATTAAATCTATGACTAATCGAATGATACAGTTTTATGACAACAATCCAGTAAAATCATCCTTTAATCATAACTGTAAAAGAATTACCCGAATACTTCTCTTTTTGAAAGAAATTGATGAAAATGAGTGCGAGAGATTTTATCGAAATACAGCTGAAAGATTTATCTTACAATATAGAAAAACCGCGTTAAGAATGATTGGAATAAATGATCATACGATAAGCTATTGGACAAGCGCATTGCTTCACATATAATTTGATATTTTCGTTTATAACTTCGTTAAACGCGAATTTAGCGAAGTTATACGGTGCCAAAATTATATAAAAATTAACAGGATAGTTTTTTACTACCCTGTTAATGAATTTATCATTGTTATTCTAACGCAGTCATTTTTTTGCATCGGATTTCTCCATATCTATGAGTATAGCCAATACCTGTAACGTCTTTATAATAAATTTTTACTTTTATTACCAATTTATCACAGTAATCTGCAGCTTTTTCTTTTGTCCAAGCGGATAATCCGAATGAATTTTCAGCATCTGAATAATCCGAAAAACATTCGCAAGTTTCCCCCGGCAGATACTGGTATATAAAGATTTTTCTGCCATATCTGTTAAAGCGAAGACCTTTGTAGGCATAAAAGTAATCTTCATGGCATTCGTACAAACTAGTTGCTTTTACTGCTTCCTTCCAGTATGATGCAGGTTTTAAACAGTTGTTATGCTGTAAAAATGCATCATCTACACCCAGTTCTTTTGCTAATTCTAATGATATTACCTGATGTATTGCAATTTCATCAAGAAATAGCTCTTTTTTATGTCTGCGAATAAAATCTTCTGATAACTGTTGATATATTGAAATATAATGCCAGACAACTTTATCAGAATGTCTTTCAATGAAATTTTCTGACAATTTCTGCCACCCACTGATTTGTTCCCAGCTGACTAAATCTGAATACTTTTCAATAAAATCTTCTGATAATTGTTGATATGTAGAAATGTCATACCAAGACATGTCATATGCAGGCAATCCAGTAGGACCTGTATGCCAACGTCTGATTCCTTTATCGTATTTTTCGATAAGTCTTTCAGTTAATTTTTGATCTCTTACAGCAAACGTCCATTCGATTTTATCAGAATGCTTATCTATAAAACTTTCAGATAACTGTTGATAAGACGAAATATCATACCAATTAACAACATTGATATATTTTTCGATAAAAGCTTCTGATAAATGCTGGTAAATTGAAATATTTTTCCAGTCAACTTCTTTGGAATATTTGTCGATAAATTCTTCCGGCAATGGTAAAGTGCTTAAATCTTCCCAGGTTTCACAAGTATTATATCTATTGTCTGTTAGTGCATATTTTTTTTGTAAAACTTCGATAGCTTCTATAATTTTGTATTCTTTTTCCATAGTTTTTACTCTCCTCATTGTTGATAAGCTTTTATATGTAACAATTTTAGTATACAGAGATATTTGTTTTTTTGCAATTGCCTGTATTAATTAATATATTGGATTACCGAAGATATTTTTCCATCCTCGATTATAATTCCGGTTATATTTGAGTTGTTGCTTAATTCATATACAGGAATGGTATTTAACTCAAGTTCATTAAACTGGTGACCGCTCATACTGTAGTCCTTTGCAATCTTCATCTACATGACAATTAATATCTCAACTAATTCTCTCACTAAAAAATTTAATTATGGGGTTCCCGTAAGAACCCCATAACATTTGCTTTTTTTAGTTTTCAAATGACTTTGTTAATACGGCTATTCGGTTAAGTTCCCGGATTTCATTTAGCGTAAATACATTAGCATCATTTGCAGTATCTGTGTCCGCTGTTTCTTCTTCTGCGGTATCTGCTTTTTCGACAGTTATTATGGTCTTTTCTGCATTTAAAAATACTCTGTATTGATTACTTAACATTTTTACGCATTTAGCAAAACCCGCAAATACTTTATCTGCGTTTTTTCCCTGTTTGATTTTGTATGTAAGGATGTTGTTTAATTCCTCACTGTCAGTATTGTCATTGTTAATATCATTATTATCAATGTTGTCGGTAGTATTATCAGTATCGAAAACACTTTCCGGCGCATTATCTAATTTTGTATTAACTGTAGACTTTAAAGTACTGATTGGGGTAGTTTCCTCATTTACCTCATATTTGTTTGCAAGCAGATTTAGAAAACTGCCTGCCATCAATTGTTTTGCCATTTCAATACTCATATTTGGGATAATAATATGAATATTATTTCCTTCTTTGTATAAATTCATTGTTTCCATAAGCTTTAATCTCCTTTTTTTTTATGATGCAAAGAATATAAAAGAAAAATAGAATTACGGCATTTTTACAATTGTCCTGACAATTAAAAAAAAGCAGGCGGGAGAAATACTCCTACCTGCTACTGCTTATGTTATTATTCAAACGAAACCGCTTCAATGCTTCCTTTAAAGCATTCCCCGCAGTACATATATACCCCATCGGCTACCCATGCAAATGTTGAATATGTGTTTTCTAGCTTGTTTGTTTCGGGGTTTATTGCTTCTGCCACAGGCTCTCCTACCTGCATAGTCATAAAAGTATATGTTACTGGGGGTAGAATATTTAAAAAATATTCGTAAATACTTTTATCAACTAAAGTTCCTACAGCACAGAAATTGTTCCATGATTTGTTGGATGCCAGCCAGTCTTTCATTGTTTTGGGTTTAATTATCAACATAACATTTCTCCTTTTGCTTAATTATTTTGATGTATAATATAAAAGAAAATATAAAAAAATAGCAGGATATTTTTTATTACCCTGCTAAATCTGTTTTACAAACATAGTTATTGGAAATTTTTGTAACTGTATACTGCTTATTTCTAACACGATACTATTTATTCCCTAATATTCTGTAATTTTCCTGTAAGTCTTTTATTGCTTCTGTTAATAACTTTGCTTCATTCATAATATTAAATCCTTTCTTAACTTTCTTCAAAATACATTTTTGTTATTTATTGTGCATTAGCAGTCAAAATCAATTAAGTACTGTATGAATTTATCTTTAATTGTCTGTAGTTCATCAACTCGTAATGGTACAATAGATAGCTTTTCGTTTAAATTAATTACCGATTTAGAAATTTCAGGAAACTGTGTGTACAGCAAGTCTTTATCATATATCGTTACTTCCGCAACAACATAAAACTTATCTAATGTATTTTGCAGACCATAGTAATTAATTTGGAACGCCTCATTATGATTTTCTGATGTATATACACCCATAAGTATGTCCAGTTCGTCTGTTTCTTCAATATAAATATTTACACACGTTTTATCCTCTGAAAACGGAAATACGTATTCAGTAGTTTCCGGCAATCCTGCAAATCTGATCTTTTCTGCATCAATATTAATACCACGGATTTTATTGTAATTTATGTTGTTAGCCTTATGACAGTTTCCACTTATACTACCTTCTTTGATGCTTTCATATGCTTTATAAAACCATGTACCTTTAGTTTGTGCTTTTCCACAACATCTGTTAAGTGCGCTTTTTATATCTTCTGCTGTTGCACTAAGATGCTTAAAATGCTTTTCATGTGGAAAATAAAAATTAAATGCGTTAGAATTATAATTAACTTCATAAGTATAATCTGCACTATTTAAACGAATAAGATTTGTAGTGACGTATTCCACATACCTTTTAATTCCTGCTTCTAATCTTTTTTCATTATTTTTTTGTTCCGTTTCTTTCATGTATTATTCTCCTTTTGTTTTTTATTGGTATATATATTATGAAAGATTTTTTATACAAAGAGATTTTTGTGCCGCTGTAATGCCATTAAAAACAATAATAATCAGATTCATCAAATACACAAATTCCTTTGCGAATAATGTTGACATAGAAACAAAAGCATTAAATTTGTCAGGATAAATGCAGCTCAAATGTGTTTATAATACCATTTATAAAACAATAAATATGTCTTATTTATTTTACGTCAGTTTTTTATATACCACTATATCGTTATCATATACTTGCTTCTTTCCCTTTAGTATTTTTATTGTATCATAATTTGTTTTTGTGTCAATTTAATATCATCTATATGGTATTAAATTGTTGGCACGAGAAAAGTCAATATTAATTGTATTTATATTATTTATACTACTATAGTGGTATAATTTTTATTATATAATGATTTCGTGTTTATTTAAAAGATATGTGTTTATATCACTTATATGGTATTATCAATAGTTTTATATGTAATATTATTGTCTGATTATAATTTGATTACAACACTTATATGGTATTATTTTGTGCAAGCAACTGCCTTTATCGGAACTGGAATCATCTTATATATAATACATATGTGGTATTTTTGCGCTGATAAAGCCGCATTTTTATTGTTTAATACCCGCATTTGTGTTATAAAATGGTGTTTATATTTTGGAATTATAGATATTTGCTGGCTGTAATATTTTTTGTTGTTTGTTTTTAATACCACTTATTAGGTATTTTATAATATTTTTTACTTCTTATTTATAACACATTATTAGTATAAATTGAATTATTGTAATTTCCGGTGTCCATTATTATTATTAATATTGCATTTACTAAGGAATATATTTAGCTGTTTGTGCAAGTTTTTTGTGTTTTACTGTTAATAAATATTTTATATGGGTCTGTAATGGGTTGTAGCTTAATTTAAGAGCTTTTTTGTGTTTGTTTGATTAATTAGTAATGGAATGAATTAAAAGGGCTATATAAGGCAAATAAATGGGTAATTTAAGGTAATGATGAATTACATGAACAAAGAATGTGATTTACGAAGACTGGGTTATTAATAAAGCAATATTGTTAATAAAGTGTTTTTTAGGAGCAAAAATAAATTATCTTTAGGTTTAATGCGGGCTATTATTGGGTATAATGCGGTTTTATCAGAACTGGTGTTAAAAACTTTTATTATGAATTTTGACTGATTATAATAGTTATAGTGGCATTTATAAAAGATAATAAGTGTTTATCAAAACATCCAAAAAGAATTATGAGGGAGAAGACTTATCTTTATTGTTTAATACTGCATTAAAGACAAGAGATAAGCTAATTCATAAAGCGCAGGAATGCATATATTAAACAATAAAAATGGATATAAAAAGTTAATAGTGCATTAATTAAGTTAATAATAAGTGTATGACTTATTACACTTTGCAAAAGTGTACTTTTATAAAAGACATAGGGATTTTTCTTGTATATATATTAAAGAAAATTATTAATGAAATGAGGAATCCATATGGCAGCTAAAGCATACACAGTTTGTACAGTCAACAAAATAAAATCATTAAATTCAGCAGGACGTTATAGCGCACGTTCTGCAGGCGAACATAATACACGAGCATACACGCCTGTAAATTGTGATCCGGATAAGCAAATAGACAATAAGGATATTGTATGTCTTCCTGTAGATTTAAAAGGCAATCCAATGACATATCAAAAAGTTATCAAAAATAGTATTCAAAAAATACAGGAGAATAAAACCATGGGGACAATCAGGAAAGATGCTGTATACGGATTTGAATTATGTTTAGGGTTTACTCCACCAGACGGGAAAAACTGGACTGATGTCTTAGAACCAAAAGACCTTGATAAATGGTGTAATGACAATAAAAACTGGATTGAGAAACGTTTTGGGAAAGAAAATTTAAAACACCTTGTATTACATATGGACGAAACAAATCCGCATCTTCATGCATTAATAGTTCCTATAAATGAAGCCGGAAGGTTGTCTGCAAAATCATTTATAGACGGACCAAAAGATTGTTCAAAATTACAGACGGAATATGCGAATGAAGTTGGAAAAATATATGGATTTAGCCGTGGGGTGTCAAAAAAAAATAAACATCTATCAAAAAAAATGCAGAAAGAACTGTACCCAAGTTATAAAACAATCTCAGATTTTAAAAAAAATCGTTTTGGAAAAATGATATTAAATGAAGAAGACATTAAAGCAAAGGAAAATGAAAAAGATGAATCTGGGCATATGCTTCCGATTTACGAAGAACGAATGATAAAAGATTTACAATCTGTAAGATTCCAGGCAGAGAGTTATATTCAGGCGATTAAGCAGGAATTAAAAGAAGAAGTAAAAGAAGCTGATGAAGCTCTTGATGTAAGATACAATGAATTAGATTTATTACAGGAAGAATTAGAAAAGAAAGAAGAAGCGTATAAGGAACATTTAAAACAACTGCAACAAAAAGAAGACGAGTTCACTAGATCCATGAAGTTGTACGCGGATAGTCATAAAACAATGGCAGAACTGCGCGATGATTTTAAATTTCTTGACACCTTAAATCGGGCTTTAAAAAACCATCCGGATAAAGAGTATTCGCAAAAATTGTATAAAGAAATAAATAAACTTGTTAAAGAACAGCATGAATGGGATAAAATAAATAAAGGTAAATATATGGATTATATAAAATAAGGGGGAGTATCCCAAAGTTTGTGTAAACCTCCAAACTGATGTAAGATAAAATTACTCAGTTTGGAGGTTATTTTTATGGCAAGAAGAAAAGACAGCCCACAAAAAGCAGCAATGAGAGAAATGATGCGTGACTATCTGAAAAATAATGATATCAGCATCAAAGACGGCACCGATGTAAATAGCATCATGCGTGACATGATGTCTGTCCTTTTGGAAGGTGCTTTGGATGAAGAACTGGATGAGGAATTAGGATATTCCAAGTATGACTATCGAAACAAAGAAACAGACAATAGTAGAAATGGACATTCCAGCAAAACCATGCACACCAGTTATGGAGATATGGATGTGGCGATTCCAAGGGATCGTAACGGTGATTATGAACCACAGCTGATTAAAAAATATCAAAATACCGTAACTCAGGACATGGAAGAAAAAATACTTTCCATGTATGCCAAGGGAATGACAACTGGAGACATTGAATCCCACATGCGTGAATTATACGATATTGATATTTCTGACAGTACAATCAGCAGGATCACAGATAAAATCCTGCCGATTGTAAAAGAATGGCAGGAACGCCCTCTGGAAGAAGTGTATGCTGTAGTATTTATGGATGCAATCCACTATCACGTCCGCAGTGAAGGACGTATTGTAAAACGTGCGGTTTACATTGCCCTTGGTATCGATATGAATGGGAAAAAAGATGTTCTTGGAATGTATGTTGGAGAAAACGAAAGTGCAAAGTTCTGGCTTTCTATCATGAATGGATTAAAAAACAGAGGCGTTGAGGATATCCTAATTGCATGCGTTGATGGTTTAAATGGATTTCCACAGGCAATCGAGGCGGTTTATCCAAAAACAGAGATTCAGCAGTGTATCATTCACCAGATCCGCAATTCAACGAAGTTTGTCTCCTACAAAGATATCAAAAAACTGATGGCTGATCTGAAGCTTGTATATGCGGCTCCAACGGAAGAAACAGCTTTAA
>OGFG01000263.1_pt1 | contig 64676 bp, 68 predicted proteins | sample 1570761 | NCBI WGS metagenome assembly OGFG01 (sample SAMEA2581938, study PRJEB24529) | metagenome | biome: Human gut stool | place: China | collected 2011
ATCATATTGGATATTGCCAGATTTTCACTTACTATCACTTGGTTATCGTTGATTAATTTATGTGAGATTCTATGCATTTTATCTTTTCTGATATTTGTAATTCTTTCATGGCATCTCTTTCCTCCGCAAATTTCAGTTTGTTGTGTTCAATTTTATAAGTCAAGAATCCACATTCCTCTATCAATATAACAAAATCCAAATTCTTTTAACAATTCTTTTTTTGTAGGCTTATCTCCAAAATGATTATAAATAAAATTAGACGAAAATTCAATCCACGGATATGTTTTTGTATTTTTAGTTTTCCATATTCTGTTAAGATGTATACCATCTGGTAAATCAAGATAGTTATCTTCACTCGTTTCCATACTATCTTTAGGAACATGAAGACGCTTACGTGGTATAAAACAACACATCTCATTACGCATGTCTACATAAAAATCTGATGTACATATATATTTCATATTGTATTATCTCCTAATCTCAATTTGTTTATGTGAACAGTACTCTACAATAGCCAAATCCATCCAGCATATATGTTTCTTCATTATCTGTTATTATAATATTTCCTTCTTTGTGTTCAAAGGATGAAATAGGCATACTAGCAAATTCTTTCGTTGTTATTTCTCTAATAAAGATAAAATCTTTACCATCAAAAGTTGATAAGGTGTCGCTCAATTCTGTATTGACTAACTCAACTACTTTTTCCCGAATTTCTTCTGATTTTGGTATGTATATTTTCATTTTCTAAATTTCACCCTCTCTCACCTAAATCCTAATTTATCGTCCTGTTTCTTCATAGAAACTATCAAAGAAGCCAATATAATCAGCATATGGTGGTTTTCGCTCATTCAACCAGTCTATCAGCATATCTACCGTGATTTTACTTCTATCCACTTCAACATTGTTAAATTCCGCTATTTCTTCATAGTTGTTAGAGAAAATGCTATCAATACACTCTGCAAATTTACTTGGTGTAACATATACTTTTGAGACTAATCTCTTCTTATTTTTCATTCACTATCCTCCTTTGCAAATCCTAATTTCACTACATAACATCTAACTTCTCCGCAAATACAGCTTTTCTAGGAGTGCAAACAAGGCACTTATTTGTAGGCATTTTCCGTAGTTTATTAAGCGGAACTCCACTTAATTTTGCAAAAAATTTCTTATCTACATCTCCTGGTGAACCATAAAATAAACTGTAAGTACAGTTACCAAATAGATCTATCATATTTGCTTCTCCATACATTGCTTTAATTTGCATAACACTCTGAAAGCAAAATATATAGTTTATCCCATACGATTTAGCTACACATATATCCATTAAAAGCTCAAAAAATCCCGCAATTATAGGAGCTTCATCAATTATAAAAGTCACTCTACGCTGCCCAAGTTCAGGTGATTTAATAATAAAATATCTTGATATCTGCATTAAAAATTTGCGTAATTATCACAAGGCGATAAATTTATAAATAGAGCTTTCTTTTCAGTCTTATAGGTTTCTAAATTTAATGTATCATCAGAAGTCATTTTAGCTACTTGCGGAATCGATATCGGAGCAAGTCTGACACAGCAAGACATTAAAGCATGTCTTATTATTTCAGGAGACATATCAGTTTCAATTTTTTCAATAAAATTATCTTCACCCAATTCCATAAATTTAATCACACCTGCAAGATTACGATTGTAAATTTCTTCCTTGGTATAAACATATTGTATAGCTGCTATCAATACACATTTGTCTGCTTCATTAAAACCTATATCCGGTGTTTCCCAAGTTATAGGTTCTGTTGTGGATATAATTGTATCTACAAGAGCGTAAATATCATTAAATGATAAAACGTGAGCAAGTGGATTATAATTTACGTTGCCAGAATCATGGACATTTTCATAATCCAGAATTTCCACTTCATATCCTCTTTTTTTCAAGCTATCAATAGTCTTGTTATAAATATTTTTATGTACATCTATAATAATAAAATTATTATCAAGTTTTTTAATGTTTGGAACAATAAACTGCTGTGTTTTTCTTTGACCTCCGGGTCCTACCATTAACACATTAGAATTTCTTTTTGTAAAAGAAACATCTGTACTATAGCAGATATTTTTTGCTAAAAGCATATCTGAGTTGTCGCCCTTTGCACTATTTCCTGCTTTTCTAACAGTTCCGTTTGTATTGATTTTATATCCTTTATTATTTTTCTTTTTATGTGCCATAATTAATACATCCTTTCGTATTGATGTATATAATATGACAGAATAATACCAAAAAACAGCACACCCTCACGGCATGCTGTTGGTAAAAATCATTATAGTAAATTATATCTTAATTCTGTGCTTTGCTTGTCACCTGTGTATTTTCGACTGTCGCCTGAACTTTTGTTGCCTGCTCAGTACGTTTTGTTTCTTCCTGCGTAGGGTTTGCAGCAGTTTCAGAGCGCGTTGATTGTGTAAAAGACTGTGTTGCTAATTGTGTAAATGGTTCGGTAACAGTTTCCTTTTCTGTTGCATTTTCTGTTGCAGGCTGTGTTTTAGTCTGTATTTCTTCCATTGGTTTATACCAGTCTACTTTTGAAATTACTTTTTCGTATATATTTTTATACTTATATTCAAGGACATTTTTTTCAAGGATGTCAGATATTTTATCTATGCTATTTTCCTTTATCATTTCAAGTTCTGCCTTTGCACTTACAGCTTCATCATATGTCTGAATATCTTTATTTTCTATCTTGTTTAAAGCATCGAACGCACTTATATATTCCCTACTTGCCTCATCATAGCTAATATCCGGTATCTGGAAATAATCTTTCTTTCCTGAGCTATAATTACATTGGTCGCCTTTCCAGTCGATATTATGTTCGTATACAGTTTTAGGTTTGGCAAATTCCTTTTTCGCTAAGTCCTTATGTATGTACATGTTGAACTCTTTCCAGATAGTTCCACAGGCAACTGCTCCTTCGTCAAATGTCTGCGGTTTATCATATCCGGTCCAGATACTTGTCGTATAATATGGCGTATATGCGCACAGCCATACATCTTTATTCTCATTGGTTGAGCCTGTCTTACCTGCACATACCTGATTATCTAACTGATAGTTTTTAACAAATCCTTCTGTGAAATTACCTACAAGGCAATCTGTCATCATGTACGCACTGCCTGATAAATATACTTCTGTTAATATCTCTGTATGTTCATCTCTTAAAACAACACCCTGATGCAGCATCTTTACAATGCACGTTCTATCGGACGATTTTCCATTATCAACGATAGTATTATATGCTTTCGTCATGTCTTCAACTGTCACTCCGTTCGTAAAACCACCAATTGCAATGGCAGCATTGTTATTATCTTCTGGAGATATAGTTGTAAACTTAAGTTTTGCAAGATAATTAAGGCAGTTTGATATACCTAAATTCATCAATGTTTTTACAGCCGTAGTATTAGTCGAATTAAGCAATGCCTGGCGGATTGATATGTTGCCTCTATAGATATTATCATAATTTTTTGGTCTGTAATTTCCACTTAAAGGAGTGTCAGACAATCTTTTTGAAGGATAATAATCAAGAGTATCAAAAGCTGGTGTGTAATCAAGAACGGGCTTAATAGATGACCCTGGCTGTCTAGCAGACTGATAAGCCCTGTTATAGTATTCATTTCCTTCTCTGCCACCTATTATAGCTTCAACATAATTTGTAGAATTATTAATACATACCGCCGTCGCCTGCAGAGTGTATCGTCCGTCTTCTGACCTTTCGTTCCCATGGTTCAGCATAGTGTTGTCTATTATTTGTTGTAATTCAGTTTGCTTATCTTTATCTATTGACGTATATACTTTATATCCACCTGTCAGAATTTCTTCTTTTATTTTTGAATAGGCAGCATTATATGCTTTTATATATTCCTGTTCTTCTGCTGTAGTATCGAACAGGTATTTAAAATCAAAATGCTCCTGTGTCATTATTTCTTCTACAGCACATTTCAAGGCATAGGTGAATTCGTATGTTTTTGGCATATCTGATTCTTCCCTGAAAAGTACTAAAGAAAGTGTGTCATTTTTAGCCTTGCTATACTCATCTTCAGTAATAATGTTATTAACCAGAAATATATCTAATACCTGATTTCTTTTATTTATTGCTGTTTCATAATTTGTTTCTGGATTATATCTTGTTGGGGCGTTTGACATGCCGACAAGCATGGCTGCTTCTGATACAGTTACTTCGCTGACATCATGTCCGAAATAATATTTACATGCTGCCTGTATGCCGTAACAATTACTGCCATAAAAATTAGAATTCAAATACATTTCAAGAATCTGTTCTTTGGTATATGTTTTTTCAAGTTCAAGAGATGCAATCATCTCTGTAATTTTCCTTGTAAAAGTTTTACTGGAATCCTTAATAACTGTATTTTTTACAACCTGCTGTGTTATTGTACTGCCGCCTTGCGTAATTTTGCCTCTATTTTTTATAAAAGCTGCTCCAGCTCTTAATATTCCACCTACATCTATGCCTTTGTGTTCATAGAAGTTTTTATCCTCAACTGCTACATATCCTTTAATTATAAGTTCTGATACATCATTTAGTGGGACATATTCATACGACCCATTTATATGCGAACCCATCAAAGAGCCGTCGTTATAATAAAAATATGTATTAACACCTTCGTTAAAATCATCTATATTCATGTTATGCACACTTTCGTATGCATTTTGCTGCAAGTCTTTAAAATCTTCTTTATATTTGAAGTATATTATTACGAGTCCTATTAACGTTATTAATATAATTGTAGCTATAGCAATAACCAAAAGTTTCAGTATCTTTTTTATCTTATTTTTTCGTTTCTTGGCTTTCTGCATATTTTTCTCCTTTTTCTTATTTTTATTTCACATAAGATATGACAGAAATTTACAAAAAATAAGCGCCAGAGTTAATCTCTGACGCTAATTAAAGAGAAATTGTACTATATCAGCAATATCTATTTCGGAGGTGTTTATCGATTTGATATTGCTGATAGGAGAAAATTATTGAATGCCAAGAAGCATTACATTTATAATATAACAGATTTAAAATATTTTTTTTCGACATAAAAATTTTTACATGATTTTGTTTTTCCCGGTTTTCTTTGCCTTATATAAATTCTTATCAGCTGCATCAAACAATTGGTGAGCTGTATCCTGTTTGGAACTTTCTGTAATACCACCACTGAATGTAAAAACTTCATCTGTCTGTAAATATGAGTGACTACAAAAATTTTCTCTGACTGTGTCTATGATTTCATATGCTTTGTCATATTCTATATTAGCAAACAGAATACCAAACTCCTCGCCTCCGTATCTTGATACAAAAATATTTTTTGCATTTATTTTTTTTAACTCATCAGACAGGGCGATGAGTACTTCATTTCCGAATTCATGTCCGTATGTATCATTAACTGATTTAAAGTTGTCTATATCAATTATGCAGAATATTACATTTTCTTTGTTCAGCAGCCATTTTTGTGTTGTTTTTAGTAGTGACTTATAGTTATCCAGTTTTGTCAATCCATCCATTGACACCTCTTTTGATAATGCTGCATTTTCATTTTCAGAAATAATAAGTTTATTTTCTTTCTCTTTTTCATATAAAATAATATGTTTAGCATATATATAAGCAAAAATAATCACTACATACGATATACTCATGCATGCTGCATAATTGCCTGGTGAATCCTCTTTATTTATTAAGGCAGATAATATTATGGCTATAATTTCTGTCTGACAGATAATAAATAGCTGCTTATTTATTTTTTGGTTTCCGTACACAACACTTATTAAAATAGGGCATGCCATTAAAACATATAGAACAGGAAAAGCATTATGTACAATAATTAATGTTATTATTATCAGTTCCAATATGTACAATGGTATCGCATCATATGTTTCAGGTAACAATTTTCCGTTTTTGTTATTGATTATATATCTTCCAACAGCCCAGATCACAAGGTTTATAAAAGTTGGGGTAGCGATATACATCAATGTATACTGCAGGATATCAAGTGGTTTTGCTAATATAAATCTGTAAATAATATAGAATATTATTTCAGTTATAAGAGCAGCAATAATAATTTTCAGATTATTATCCATGATTTTCTTTTGAAACCTAATATACAAATCGCCATATAACCTATTTTTATCTTTCATAAAACAGCCCTCTTAATTTCTGTTTCGGGGTACATTTCGTTCAGCAAGTCCTCATAACTTAGTTTCACGCGTTCTGTATCAATTAATTCAATCATTGCCTGTGCTACTGTCGGATCAAACTGTGAACCAATGCCTTTTTTGATTTCGTCTCGCACAATAATTGAATCAAGATGCTTTCTGTATATTCTATCGCTAGTCATGGCATCATACGCATCTGCTACTGATATTATTCTTGCTACATACGGGATCTGTTCTCCTTTTAGCCTGTCTGGATAACCACAGCCATCATACCTTTCATGATGGTGTTTCGCGCCCAAATCAATGCCTTTTAATATACTCATATCTTTAAGAATATTTCCACCAATCACTGTATGGTTTTTCATAATCTGATATTCCTCATCAGTCAGTTTGCCTGGCTTATTCAAAATGCTATCCGGAATGCCAATTTTGCCTATATCATGTAAAAGCGCTATTGCATGAATATCCTCTATCTCTTTATTTGTCGCACCTAGATTTTTAGCCAGAAGTGCTGAATAATCAGCAACACGACTTGAATGGCCTTTGGTGTACTCATCCCTGGCATCTATTGCATTAGCTATCGTTACTACAGTCTGCAGGGAAATTTTATTGATCTGATATACCTGTTTGCTTATTGTCTTTGCATAATCATCATTTTCCTTTGTATACATATCGAAAAATTTGGTTGCCAGATAAGAGCCTACTGTGACTAAAAGTATTATAGCTATCTGTATTTCTGCATCTCTGCTGTTGTCTATAGTAATCTGTCCACTTTCCCATTGTTCTAAAATTGAAAACATGTTTAAACATATGGTGGTAATACTGGTAGTAATAATGAGCTTGGTGTCATGGTATACCATTAGCAGGCATAAAAGTGGGAATATATACGTAAAACATAAAGCTGACCTGCCTGTCAGCAATACGAACGTATACATAATAAAATAACCAAGTAATACAGCGTACTTTAAATTTTCGCTTTCTTTGTTATAAAAATATAGCAACCAGACCAGAATATTAGGGCTTAATGTTATCAGCGTGAATGTAATAAAATACAAACTGCTGCGCTGGCCCTTGACTACTTCTATGACATAGATGATTAGCAGGATAACAACTGCTGCAGTCCACCCAGAAGTTAACGTCAAGTTAAGTGTTTTATTTCTTTTTTCCATAAAATTGTTCGTTTCCTTTCTGAAAAAATCTTTTTAAAAAGATATAACAGAATGAAAAGAAATTCCGTGAAAATAATAAAATTAAAAAAGAGGCAGAAATGTCTGCCCCTAAAAATAATATATATTGTCTATTAAAATAGATTATTTTTTAAACAATATTTTGATCAAGTCAATGTCTTTATTTGTTGCGTAACCTTCCTGTACCATAAAATAGGACATAATATCAAAAATTTCTTTTTTACTATAATTTTCTAATTGAGATTGTAACGTATCTAATAGTGAAGTGTATTTCTCTACATCCTCTGCTTGATAAGCCTTTATTGCTTCGTGTATATTTTTTCCTAATTCTTTGTTGTCTTTCACTTTCTGTAATAAATTTTCTTTCATAATTCCATCAATTCCTTTCTTGTTATCTTTAACTTTGCATTCCAAATTGTATGCCTACATATGAACGACCCTTCTTTACTTCCTCATATGAAGCTATTAATCCGTCCTTAATCCATTCGTCAAAGAATTTTTTAACAAGATTTCTGTCATTCGCAAACTCTTTTCTTGACTCAGGCTTTTCTGAACCTATCTCTTTATACAGTGTCGAATACATGATTTTATTTTCCTTCATTGCTCCATTTTTATGACTGAGTATTCTCATAAGCAGGTAGTCCTGGAATGCTACTGTTTTGTTAGTTATATACATATCCTTCATTCCAACATATTCCATCGGAATTGTTATAAGAGTATTCTTCGCTCTGTTATAAGTTAATAGAGCAGGTTCTGAGAATACCTGTATCATCTGAAAGTTTCTTCCCATTTCGCTTTCAAATGAACCAATATTTATGTGCAGCAAGTTGTCTTCTATCTTAACGCGTTTAAATTTATCACTCCTCTTTTTAAGATAACCTGCATCTATCAACGCCTGTTTATTTTTTATAAGGTTTGCATTAAATTCTTCTGTCAGATCTATAAACAATACTATTGACTTAAGCTTTTTAAGACTCACTATAAGTGCATCTACCTGGGTTGATGTCGGATTACTCTTCGCGTAACCTGTTAACACTGAATATAATTCATTGATTGAAAAAGTTGTTTTGCCTTTAATGTATAATGTACACACAGCATTGTATACACGCTTATCATAAGCCGTAATCTTTTCTACCCACTTGGCATCATAGATAGATTCATCTATGTTGTCGCCATACAGGAATGAATAGAATGTTGATACAAGGCTTGAATTCTTTCTTGCATAAGTCGCTATTTCTGTTTTCTCATCATTAATCACTCCGTCTGCACCTATCTTTAACAGATCGTTTGCCTGATGATTTCTTAATATCTCATTGTTCACCACACTGTTCTGCATAACAAAATCCTCCAGTTTCGTCTGTCCTGTCGCCATGATTTTTTTTATGACTTCCTGTTTACTTACCATTGCCATGTGTTTAAATCCTTCTTTCTGAAAAATGTTCATATATTAATATCACAGAAAAAAATAAAACAAATTTCGGCATAAATTTTTTACAAATATGATGATAAATGTATGACAACTTTCGAACATTTGGGTACGTTAGATATATCGTATCTATTATTTATATTTTAGAACAGTGAATTTGTAACTTGCGCCTTTCGAACTTTTGGTAATATTAATGAAAATGATTATATTCTTATGCTTATATAGCTATTCGAGTACAATATGTTTTTATTAGGTAAAATAACGTATTTTGAAACCACGAATTATACTTATAGTATTGCGATTACATTAAAACAATCGAACATTTGGGTACGTACTTTCGAACATTTGGGTACGTACTTTCGAACATTTGGGTACAACTTTCGAACAAATGGGAACATTCGAAATCCCACTCCGCCCAGTAATTACCTAGTCGCATCGGCATTTTTAAAAGGCGGGTATATATTGTATATACTGTAGATACTGTATATACTGTACAAAACAGAACAAAAGCTGTGCTTTTTTGTTCATGTTTTATTTTGTGGTTCAGTTTAAGAATTAATTGTTTAGTTTTTTCCGTAAGGAAAAAACATCCAACATATATGGGCGAGAGTTAGTAATATCTAACTTTATATTTTATACAAATAATATTGTTCCTCTGGAAGTTATGATTGCGTTACCAGAAAAAGAAAAAGAATATCCCAGAGACCATCTAAAGATCCTGGGATATTCTACGTGAGTTTTTATAATATTTTTTTTGAAAATTCTACAACCTTTTCGTTAACCATAATGTCAGTACACATGACTGGTCGTGTCAGCGTTATGCCATCAGATGATCTAATCCTGCTTAACGCAACATATAACTGTCCATCAGTAAATGCATTAGGAGTTATAATTGCATTAGAGAAAGTTTTACCCTGGGATTTATGAATTGTGATAGCATAAGCAAGCTTGATAGGCAGCTGAGTGTACGACGCTACTAAATTTTTCTCAAGATGTCCGTTTATAACTTCATAATCGTATACATTCCATGTATAAGGAATCACTTCAACAGCTTGATTGCCTTCTATTCCAACTTTGATTGAACCTTCTTTGCATTCTAATACAGTACCCTGTGTGCCGTTAAAATATAATCCTGAAGTATCATTTACACACATCATGACTTTACAGCCTATTTTTAATTTAATCTCATCATCGACAGGCTTGTCTTTCACAACTCCGCGTTCTTTAGCTGTATAGATGAATGACTGGCCCTCAAGCTTTTCAAGACTGGCAATATTAATGCTTGTTGCCTCAGCGTTTGTCGGGCATAATCTTATTGCGTTTTCCGGATAATTATTTCTCATTTTGATAAACTTATTGAAATAATTTATACAATCTATTTCACCATATCTTAGCTTATTAAGGTTTTCAGTCAATTCTGTTTCTGACTGCCTCATGATTTCATTAAGCTGAATTATTTCAAAATTGAAATCCTTCCATGCTTTGCAGGTAAAAGCTAAACCTGATTCATCAAATCCGAATGTCTTAAGCATTTTTTTATCATCCTCTTTGACAACTGGTGGCAGCTGGAAGAAATCTCCTATTACAACAAGCTGTATCGGTGCTTTGTTTTTTCTGTATTTGTTGTTAGCTATCTCTATGCATCTGGCCGTATAATCAAATACATCATTTCTGCACATGGAAATTTCATCAACGATAACCACATCTGCGTACATTAGCATTTTATACGAATTAGGGTTTATTCCTTCCCCATACGCAGGGATAGGGATTTTAAATGCTTTATGCATTGTTATACCTTTGATGTTAATAGCTGCTATCCCGGTCGGAGCAGTCAGTAATACCTTTTTATGTTGCTTCCTGAGTTCATTAATGAATGTGTTCGTTAAAAATGTCTTACCGGTGCCTGCGTTACCTGTAAGAAATACGTTTCTGCCTGACATTAGTACATTAAGTGCCTGCTGCTGATCTTTGTTAAGTTTTTTGTTTTCTGTTTTGTTCTCCATAGTTTTTCTCCTTTATATTTTTTTACATATAAGCAATAACAGAAAATAAAAATATCCCATTAGGTTAATAATTAACCTAATGGGATATATAAGCTGATTGCATCTTTGGGGGAAATATTAATATGCGTTTTCGTCAACCACGCTTACTGTGGTGATTTCCTTACAATTAATCATGACATCTCCATATTTGTCAGTTTTTGTGACGATGTAATTATTTTCTATGATAAGTCTATATATATCTATCAGTTTTACATCGGCATTGATCTGCAGCATTCCTTTCGCCATACCCTCAATACATTTCGTACATTTGATTGCTTCTTTTGTCCTAGTTGTTTTAATGGTTACTTTCATAGATATTTCCTCCTGTTAATCAATTAATGAGTTCTTTCTAGTAGCATTCCTTATAAAGTGCTTTATACTTATCTTCAGCGTCTATTCCAATCTGTAAGGCTTCATATAGTTCACATCAGTTATGACCTGATTAATAGCTTCGTCTTCTGATATGTGATAATCGTCTTTAATGCTTAATATTCTGCTAATTACTGCGTCTAACGCAGAGTCAGATTTGAAATTTATCCGAGGCATATTGTTTTCTTCAATATAATCGATAAGCCTTTCGATCAATTGGTATTTACGATAAAATTCAAACACGAGTGACTGGTCTATCTCATCAAGAACGACTGTCTGACCAGTCGAATTAAGTTTAAGGTTCATTTTCATAGCATTATATCCTTTCTGATTCATTTTTTCTTGAAGATTTCTGGCGGGAACTCCTGGTAATTCAAGAAGTAATTCACTGATCTTCACAGATATTTCTGCTCGCTAATAAATTAATGAATTCTTTCTGGTAGCATTCCTTACAAAGTGCTTTATACTTATCTTCAGCACCTATTTCCACCTGTTCTCCCGCTAATGTGAACTTACCGTTTTTAAACCTTGCATTAGCGACAGCACGCTTACCGCATCTGCAGATACTCTTGATTTCCTGAATTGAGTCTGCCAGTTCAATAAGGCTTTTGCTGCTAGGAAACAGTTCCCTTCTAAAGTCTGTCAGGAGTCCATAACACATGACCACGTTCTTAAATGACAGTACATATAGGTCATTTACCTGCAACGGGGTAAGAAACTGTGCCTCATCTACCATAATAACCACATTAGATATGGTGTCATGTCTGTTATTGCATTCTAGTTCTATTATTTCTTTAACTGCAGCATCAGATGATATGCCGATACAGTCTGAACTAAGACCTACTCTTGAAGTGACTTTAATGCTTCTTGTGTCAGTATCTGGTTTTAACAGAATAACATCAAATCCCTGCTCCTCGTAATTATGTTTTGCCATCAGCAGGTTAGCTGTCTTGGAACTATTCATTGTTCCGTATTTAAAATATAAACCACTCATACATTTTTTCTCCTTTTTGATTTATTGTACATACAAAATGACAGAAAAATAAAATAACATAACAAAGCCTTTATTTACGCGAAAAAATGTTTCACGTAAAACATTTTATATTTTATTAATATAGTATATAAATTATAATTTGATATTTTATTACATATTCTTACGAATATTGACAAATGATATATGTAATTTGACTTAATATGCGCATGAGCGTATGATAAAGTAATAGAATGAACATAATTATCAATTACTTCCGACTTTGTGATGAGGTTTCCATTTTTGTTTTATCAAATCGATTGATAAAAATGGATTTCATTAAAAAATAATTAATAAATATTTGAGGAACAAAATTATAGAATCAAGGTAATAGATTTTATTACGACCTTATAATTTGCCCATATACGTCATTTCGGGCTTATGTGTGGAATTCTGCCTTTTTACTATTTAAACGTCTGTACGAAGCTGTTAGGCATGTAGAAATGGCATTTCTAGGTTATGGATTGATTGTATATTCATTCCTTATATTTTATTTATATATTTTTATAGCAAATCAGACAAGTTGTATGATTGTGATAAGTTGTACTTTTTGCAAATACATTAATTATCAACAAAAAGCTTCAAGATTTTTGCTTAATATAATCCGGAGTAGGAGACATATTCATACATATACATGAAATGACATGAAAATATGTAGTTTGACAAAGATAAAAACAGAAGCTTTCTAATTAATGTCGATAATGATTAGTGCAAAGAATATATATATTTTCTCATTGTATATTTTTATAGTTAATCAGACAAATTGTACAACTGTGATAAATTGGATTGTTTGTATCTTGTGATGTTATTAGAATTTAATCATTGTTTTGTATTTAAAGTTTTATTTGTTCCTGTGTATGTTATTGTTCCTTATTCTTTATAAGCACTTTGAGCTATGTATTATTTATTTGTTATTAAATGCAAAGTGTATTAATTGTATAGAGGGTAGGAATGGTATTGATATGTATAGTGAAATGATTAAGAATAAACATCTTGATTACAAGTTACGTACATTAGACATAACTGTTTATATAGTTAGATTTTAGATTTATCAAACATTAAGTATCATGTGTATATTAATTATTATACATTTGTATTGTTAGATTTTATTATGTTGTGTATTAGATAGCAAAAGTAAGATTATTACATAAATATATTATTATATTTTTGGCAAGATATACCTTTAAAGACAGATTGGCTATATAAATGTATAATAGTATATTGTTATATACTTAGTAATAAATACATTAAAACATATACATATTTAATACCCGCAAAATACATTTTTTATACATATATAATGTTATATTTTTTACATTTGTAATCTTATACACTGGATTTGTACAAATAATTATAATAAGTTTACTGTTATAATTATCTATATTTATATATATATATTGTTATAGACATTTGATATGATTTATATTTTTTTATTCTTTTTTATAATATTATATTGTTATATTTTTCTGATTATGTTTGTGAATAAACATATAATTACTTTAATCATCAAATTCCCGTTAAATTGCATTTTTATAACAAAATATAGTTATATTTTTTGCTAATTAGTATTGATTATTCTTTGTCAGTACTTTAAAATAAGATATAACAGAATAATAAATTTATATATATGCATATTATTATATTTTTTTGTCATATATGTAAAAAACAATAAATACTATAATGATTAACAGGAGATTATAATGGCAAAGGTAATAAGTATCTGCTCTCAGAAAGGTGGAGTAGCAAAAACAAGTGTAACTATAGAAATAGCAGCTTTATTTAAAATAAGAGGCTATAAAGTCCTGGTTATTGATTTCGACCAACAGTGTTCTCTTACTAAAAATGTTGAAGGCAGCTTAGCTGGGAATACAATCTATTCAGTTTTTCACGCAGACTGTACGATTAATGATGCAATACAGCATCTTGAATGTTTTGATCTTATAGCAGGATCTGAAAGTCTTTCAAGAGCAGGATCGGAGTTTACGGATGATGATGATATAACTTTACTTAAAGAAATCGTTAATATTGTAAAAGATGATTATGATTTCATATTTGTCGATAATGGCCCAAGCCGTAACCAGCTACTCACAATGACTTATGTTGCAGCAGATTATGTAGTCATTCCTACGGAATGCGATGAATCAAGTATGGATGGACTTGTGACAGCCCAGAATGATATTAATATCTTAAAAAACAGTGCTCATAAAGACAGTCACGCAAAAATAATTGGTTACATTTTAACAAAACATGAAAATACTAATATGCATAATATAGCAATGGAAGATCTGCAGGCTTTAGCTAAGAAGAATAAAGACAAACCGTTTGTAGCAAAAATCAGAAAATCAATTAAAGTAAGTGAAGCAAAGACATTCCATGAACCTGTTGTGATTTTAAACAGAGGTCTACCAATAGCCGACGATTTTATTAATGTAGCTAACGAGATAATTAAGAGAGTAGGTAAATAAAAATGGCTAGTTTAAAAGATAAAATAAGAGCAAAAAATGCAGAAAATGCAATTAACAGAGGAAATACTTCCAGTAAAGAAACAATTTTTGGAGATTTCGTTGATAGAGAAAAAGGAGAAACAACTAAATCTGATGTAGACCAGGTAAATGTAAACCATGATGTCGTTATTGATAATGCTAAATATAATGACAATAGTCAGAATGAAGAAACCCAAACGATTGTTAATAAAGAACCTACAGAAATTATCGAAGAAACTATTAAGATACCTGAAGTTAAGAAGCAAACAAAAAAACAGAGTGTGAATAAAACTGTGGAAACTAAGCCTGCAGATAAAAAGAAAGAAAGCATGAATAAAGACATAAAGGCTGAATATAAATTTAGTAATTATTCATTTGATGAAAAACTTATAAGTATATCTTTGATACTGCCTCAGGAACTAAATGATTATCTTAACGAAAAGGCTTTTATGACTGATGAGCCAATAAGAAATGTTTTTGTCAATATAATGGTAAACAGTATGAATGAAGTCCTGGATGAAAATATGGCTAAGCCATTTAGAAAGGTCCAGCACTTTGAATACAAAAGAACTGTACAGATACCTGCACAATTAAAAGAAGACCTCAAGAAAGAAGCTATGAAAAGACGTATGCGTGTTACAGCATTTATCGCATACAGTATGCAGAAGGCATACGATAATGATGAAGAATACCAGTCAGTATTATAATCATTGGGTATATTTGCTATTTTGCATACATAATATATATAATTGATCAACAACAACAAAAATAATTTGTTCTTTTCTATTAGGAACCTTTGAATAAGCGTAAACAGAGCATTTGTAATGCTAAATGTGGAAGGATTGGTTGTCTTAAATGGAAGAGAGGGTAATTAAAAGTGGAAGAAAAGGTGCTTTAACAGGTAAACAGCTGATAGTAAGACAGCCTGTTTACATGCCTTTTCTTCCACTTTTGTGCTAAATGTGGAAAGATTGGTTAAAAATGTGGAAGAAATGGATAATGGCATGTTGTTAAGTGTGGAAGAATTGGTGAAAGAGATGTATTTAAAGGCAGAAATCTAAAATCGTAAGAAATGCTACTAAAATACAGTATTTATGCAGATTTGCTTGCCTATTTAGTCATAAATCAGATACATTAATGTGGAAAGATTGGTAGAAGAAAATAGTGATGATACACCAATTCTCCCACAATTAGCAACCAACTCTTCCACATTTAGAAAAATCACAGCCAATTCTTCCACACTTTAAAATACGACACAACGTCAAAAGGCTTAAACAGGCGGTTTGCTGCAAATTTCATTTTATAACAAATTTTAAATGTGGAAGAATTATCATATCAAAACAGGCAGGTATAAACCAATCCTTCCACATTTACAGTGAAATATATTTAATATATAAAGACTTTATAAATAAAATATGTGTTTTATTCCACATTAAGCTTGCAAGAAATTGTTTTATGGTTTAGAATAGAAAAAGTTAATATATGACAATTCTTCCACATTTACGAAGGAAGGACTGATAATAAGGAGATTGCGAAATGCAGGACTATAAAATCTTGCCATTAAAGAATCGTATAGTTAAGTCTTCTAATACTCTTATCAGTGCTAAGTTTAATTCTAACTTATTAGAGAATAAGATAATGATGATAGCAAGAGCAAGAATAGAAGAGAATTACACAAAGGATAGTAAGAAGCCATTAGAAGCATCGCTGTATCCAGGCGAATTAATAGAATTAATCGGGGATAAGGCGCATATATACAGGACTTTAAAGACAGTTGCAGAAAATATAACTAATAGAAGTATTGTCATTGAAGATGGTCAGGGGAATTTTAAGTCATTTGCAATGATTACGAATGCAGATTACCTAGATGGCGTTTTTACGATTAAATTTAATGACGAGATGAGAAATCATATACTAAATATTGAGGGACCATATACAAAAACAGATCTTCTAGTACAGAGTTCTGTTGATTATAATTCAAGCTTTAGGTTAAATGATTTGTTCACAAAGGAAATTTATAGAAGCAAGGCTGATGTAAATGGTGGTGCTGTCCAGGTTGAATACAGGATAGCGGAGCTTAAGGCTATAATAGGTCTTATAGATACATCTTCTCCATACGTACAGAAAGAAATGACTGCGTGTAAGCAGAAATACGGAGTGCTTGACTGGGATGTTATTTACGATAAAGTATCTACTATTGTCATCAATTCAACAGATAGTAGTGGAAAGCCGAAGAAAATGTATCTTACAAAATATAATTCATGGCGGGATTTCCAAAAGTATGTCCTAAAAATTGCTCAGGAGGAAATGGAAAAGAAGAGTACTATAAGATTTGAATATGAGCCAATCAGGGAAGGCAGAAAGATAAAAAAGGTGCTTTTTACAATTTATCCTAATAAGCCAAAAATCCAGTATGGCATGCCGGTAAAGAAAGATAATGGACAGGTTGATATAATTCGCAGTCAGTATGAAAAGATATTCAGTAAATTTGAAGGACATAATGAGTTAACAGAAGAAGATATAAAATTGCTGCTTGAAAAATCTGGTTATGATGAAGAAAAGGTTGAAAAGGCAATTACGCTTGCAGATAAACAGAATAACATAAGTAATTACATGGGCTGGATTATTAAAGCTATAGAAAGCGGTTATGATGAGGTAGAAGTAGCTAAAGGGAGTGTAGAACAGGCTAAAATTATCAAAGATACCGCAAAAGATATAAAAGAAAATAAGGAAAAATATGCCATAAACGCATGGGAGAAGATTAAGACGAAAAATAATTTTAAAGATTTTCAGGACTTTATAACAGGCCGAGGACTTGATGTAGAAATGCTCGAAATAGTTTACACAAAGGATGAATGTGTGAAGGCATATTGCGACTGGGCTGTAGGAAGGGAAGTTAAATTGTAGAAATAAGTATTTATCCACAATAGAGGAATAACAAGTGGATAAATAAGAATAATAGATATTAAGAAAATCAAAAAAAATAATTATATTTTTCAAACCGGGATGATTATGTTCATTCCGGTTTTTTTACAATAAAAAAGCCAGTCATTATGACCGGCATACATTGGCTTTGAAGCAATATTCTTTTGTTATCAACACGTATTCAGATAACATCTTACTGCTTTTCATCCTGCTTTTGTGAACGTCCTTTATTCAAACTGACTTATGAAAAAAAAAGCATTTTTAAAAACAGAATTAATAAGAAGTCAATTCTCCTTTTATAAATTAAGCACAATATTTAATATATAACAGAAATAAAAATTATAAGTTCGACATAAAATATTTTTTTGTCTGTCATATATTATTTAAGAGCGTTAAATTTATCATTTTGGAGGTATTTATGAGCAATGAATCAAATAACACTGCTAAAACATTAAATCTTACTTACAAAACTCCTGACGTCAAAGGCCCGCATATAGTACTTTTGATAGCATGCATTATAATCGCTGCTGTATCAGCTATATCATCAGTCATCTGCTATGCCTTAGAGCAGAATCAGGCAGTCATTATTTCAGGTGTAATCTTAGGATGCAGTTTTTTATGCATTTTAATCCTTTCAAACATGCTTAACTGGTATCCGGGCGCCACTCTGACAGCAGAAAAAGAAAAGATTATATTTTCATATTATGTTCCTGGTGTCAGCAGAAATGCTACATACGAAATCACAGATATCGATTCCGTAAAATCAGGATTATATATTATTGAAGTTAAAGGCATTGTTAACTGGAAACCAGCTAAAGGTACTGGAAACAAGCAGCTTGATAATTATAAGATACATGTAAGCAAGCATGACAAAAATGAAGTTCTCAAGATGCTTGAAGTATTCAGAGATCACAGTCTTGAACGTAAGTTTTCAGACGCAGCTAATGATATTACAATCAACAGCAGGTTAAGTGATACAGATACAAATCTGTCAAAAACAGCTGATATTGATGAAGAAGTAATCAAGACAGCAGTATCAGAAAGTCAGAAAGAATCTAAAGAATTAAATAATGACGACTTAGATAATATTAATAAAGCACTTGAAAAGACAGGTGCAAATGTTAAGTTATAACACTCAGGGGCAGGCTCATAAAAAGCCTGCCTGTTTTTTGAAAGGAGACAAAAAAAATTGTTTACAAGTAAGATAGCAGACAAATATACATCACTACATTCAAACTTAAGGCATATATTCATTTTTTCAATAGCAATTATCATTCTCTCATTTGTTCATCTCGGCCGTCTTCATGCAGCTGAATATACAGTGCCAGACAATAATATCGCTTGTCTTTACAACAGCAGCACTGATCTTTCTATAGACGAGCATCTGACAGTAAAAACTAATACTTTGTGTGGTTACGCCTTACGTTTCATAAATAATAAAAATATTCCCTATGTATTTGGCGGGGGCAGATGGAATGGCAGTGGCGAATCTGATGGTACAGTAATTCCTGAAACGAATGAAATAATACATACTGACTGGATATTCGATGAAGAAACACTCGAAAACTTAAGTACTGACACAGAAACAGGCACTGACTGCACAGGATTTACCGGATTGGTCTACAAACATTTCGGTGCGAAGATAACCCCTGGCTCAACATTTTTAAAAGACGAAGCTGCGAAAGTAATAACTAATCAGGATGAGGCACTACCAGGTGACATTGTCTGGTGGGAAAATACGCACGCAGGCCTGTATCTGGGTGACGGATATGTCCTTCATACAAATGGAGTTGAAAACAACATGTATATTCATATATCACACATAGGAACACAGACTTATACTCCAACTGCTTATTTACGCATGCTTGATGACAATAGTCCATTATTAGGCTTAAATCTTTATTATGACGGAGAAAAAATAAATTTACAGGACGTAATAACAGAATTATCAGTATATGACAGTACCGAACAGGTGTTAGATGATGTAAATGCATTCCTGAATGGTCCCGCCAAAAATGATACTGACATAGTTGATGAGGATATCAGTAAACAGACTGATAATGAACCTGAAAGACCTGTGTTTACTGGTCTGCCAGATATACCAATAAACGCCAGAGCAGTAGAAGTTATGGAAAGTGCAGAAAAAATTAATAACAATAAGCTATTAGTATTAAAAAGGAGATAACTAATGCAGAAAAACATATAAGAAATGGGTTAAATTATAAAGGTGCGCTTAATGATAAAATAAATATCACTTTTGCAGTCACAGAAGAATCCATACAGAAAATCAAAGAAGAAGATCCGGCTTTTTATAAATACATAAACTATCGGTAAAACCTCGAAGCTTTAGCTTCGGAGATAAGCCGATTTTTTATTTTAAGTAAAAAAAAGTATTATTCCGTCTGTCATATTAAATGTATACATCAATCATTCATTACAGGTGAAAGGAAGGACAGATGAGGACTAATTCAAGCTATGCAGTTGAACTGAAAAATGTCAACAGAATTTTCAATCAGACGATAAAGGTCTATCAGTCTGCCATTAAATTCTGCCTTTCTACATTTGAGAACGAATGGGATAATCTAAAAGACATTGAATCTTCAAAGTATCAGGCTGCTGCAGCCAGGAATTTAATTCACTCTACTTCAAAGAATACAGCTAAGTACCAGGAGTTTGATAAGTTATTCTATAAGCTGCCTAGTTATTTACTTACTAACATAATAAATACATCCATAGGTATACTTAATTCTTATCATACCCAGTTAGATGTTTATAATCAGTCTGATAAGAAAGGAAACCCACCAAGATTACAGCTTAATCATAATACTTTTCCAACATTTTACCGTAACAACATGTCATTATACACCATGGGAGAAGATACTATACAACTGAAACTCTTTATAGATAACGACTGGAAGTACATGACTTTCCGTTTGAAGCATACAGATATAAAACAGCATAGTCAAGCACATGTTACCTGGTAGTAAAGTATCATGTCCTACATTGGAAAAGCATAATAAGAAGTGGTTTATGCGATTTAACTTTGAAGACAATGTTTTATTGAATAAAACACCTATACGTAACCAGTCGGTACTAGCAGTAGACCTAGGCATTAATACCTGCACTGTCTGTGCAGTCATTAAATATGATGGAACTGTCACTGCAAGGAAGTTTATAGACTTCCCAGTTGAAAAAGACCATCTCAGCCATTTACTGAATAAGATTAAGAGGCTTCAACGCAGGTACAAAGGTCATAACACTGACAAAATGTGGCGCAGGGTGAAGAACTTAAATACAGAATTAGCCAGAAAAACTGCTGATGAGATAGTAAAAATGGCTGTAAACTATAATGTATCAGCCATAGTCTTCGAACACCTTGATATGAATGGCAGGAAGTCTGGCTCTAAAAAGCAGAGACTCCATATGTGGAACAAATGCACCATTCAGGACATGACTACTACGAAAGCGCATAAGAACGGAATACGCATAAGCAGGATATGTACAAAGTATACAAGCAGGTTAGCGTTCGACGGTTCCGGTATGGTCATCAGAGGGAAAAATGCGGGATTTAAAAATAATAAAGTTTGCAGATTTCCTAGCGGCAAGGTCTATAACTGCGATCTATCTGCATCCTATAACATTGGTGCCAGATATTTTATACGTGAGATTGAGAAATTTTATACATTAAAACCCACAAGCAAATACATAAGTCTGTGGTCTGATATCCAGACAAAAGTTCCGGGTGTCAGCAGAAGAACTCAAAATACCCTGTCTACGCTTAAGTTGATACATCAATGTATCAATGCCGCATAAACAGGGTATGGTTTCAGTCATCATCCGTAAATAATAATTTTACAGCAATTTAAGTGTGGATGGTAGACGTTTAAAACGCTTGACAGCTAAGCTTAAATGAAGAAGGATAATGGACATAATTTTGTTGTACAGACAAAAGTGAATTCCCGAAGGTTTAGCTTCGGGGTGAGTTCAAAACCAGATGTTCCCTTATTTCCAAAAATTTTTAATGGAACATAATAATAAGCCAATAGACGTTCCGTTGTATATCCTGCCACGGATAGGAGAGCAGTTTGTGTATCACAAGCATAGATTTACAGTAAAGGATGTAAGCCATCATTATAACGCCGAATTCGCACCATTCATTTGTCTTACATGCGATGCAATTTTGTTATAGATAAAAAAGGAGGAAACATATTATGAGAAAAACAATAAGAGTTACCAGAGTGATCTTATGTATGTCAGCCTGTTGCATATTATTTGCTTCATGGCTTACAGGATGCGGCTCATACGGCGCAACTACATTACCTGATGACATACAGGTAGCAGAAATCACGCAGGAGAATATTATCTAATGGAAAGGAAAATCGCTCCACTCTCAGTAAAGTTAAAAAAGGAACAGTGATTGATAAATTTATGAAAAACATTTTGGCAAAACTTCAAAACATAAATCCTCGCATCATTCCTATTGTACTCATCTCTCTCATTGCTATTGCAGCGACATACATTTGGACATCCTGCAATCATCTGCAGAAGAAAAATACAGACATTAATGCAAAATGGCTGCAATTAGAAACTCAGCTGCAGCATCAGTATGACCTGTCGCCTGCTCTCGTGTCAATAATAAAGGACCACTCAGACTACGATACAACCACATTGGAAAATATATCGGAATTAAGATATGACAGAGATATTATATCAGAACAGGCAGCATACAGAAAATATAATACATACATAGAAACATTAGAAAACGACTGTCCTGGCATAAAGACAGAAGAAAGATATATCGCATTTACAAAAGTAAATGCAAAAATACAGGATAACATAACCGCTGCAATAGAAAATTATAACAATGCAGCCAGTTCTCTTAACGCGTCCATGAAATCATTTCCTCATAAAATAATAGCAGATATAAGTGGTGTAAACGAAAAATCATTTTTGAAACGGAGTAAGAAATATGGGAACAGAGTATTATAAACAAAAGAATAATAACCAGTTAGTTAAGCTTAGGAGATTGGAGAACGGTCTGCCTGCGTATGCAGTTTCTTTCCTTAATGACAAAGAACTTTCATCGCAGATTAATACTGTTATAGCATACGCGTATGACTTACAGACATTTTTTAAATTTCTTACAGAAAAGAACACCTTAATAAAAAATATAAGTATCAAAGACATCAATATTGAATTCCTTGAACATCTGACTTTTGAAGATATCAACGAATATCAAAGGTATTTAAGGTTCAATAGTTCAGTTGATAGAAGCAGTCATCAGAATCAGGATAAGGCTATTGCAAGACGTATGGCAGCACTCAGAGGCTTTTTTGAATTTGCCTGCCTGCACCAATATATGAAAAGCAATCCAACTATCGGTGCTGCAAAACGGACAAAAATACCACAGAAAGACATTATAAGACTGGATAATAGGGAAGTGAATGATCTGCTTGAAACAGTATCTAACACAAATATAAAAGGGAATAAGCTTCAGCTTAAGAAGTGTCAAAAAACACAGCTGCGGGATACTGCACTTATTACCCTGCTTCTTAACACAGGCATCCGCGTGTCAGAATGCGCCGGATTGGATGTTGATGATATAAATTTTACACACAGGACAATCAGTATTGTAAGAAAAGGTGGCTCATCTGCTCATCTGTACTTTAACGAAACAACTGAGAGCGCATTAAGAAACTATCTGGAAAATGAACGTCCCTTATTACTGGGAAATGCTGAATCAGACGAGCAGGCAGTATTCATATCCATGAAGAAAAGCCGGATGAGTGTAAGTGCAATAGAACGAATGGTCAAAAAGTTTACAAGAAATGCCACACCGGATAAAAAAATAACACCACATAAGATGCGAAGTACTTACGGAACTGCCCTTTACAAAGATACGGGCGATATAAGACTTGTGAGTGATGTACTTGGACATAAGGATATTAATACAACAGCCAAACATTATGCAGCTATGGAAGAAGAACATAAAAAACGGGCTGCAGCCATTCCGCTATACCAGTAAAAATCATTATTCTTTCTGTTATATCTTAAATAACATAAAATTAATGAGGTAACGGTTATGAGAAAAGCAGTAGAAAAATTATTAGAAAAAGCCAGAAAAAATAATTTCCCAGATGATATAACAAAGATTTTACAAAGAGAAGACTTATCTGTTGATATAATAGACAGAATATATCATTATTACGACACCAACAGACAGGAGTATTCTTCGCAGCAGCTATGTGGTGAAATCAACCGAATCTTGTTATTTCCATTTTCAGGCAGTCAGAAAGAATATAAAGAGAAGCTATCACACTGCCTGCTAAAATATTACAAGGATTGCATTCTTGGCAGCGTTAATAAAAGACGAATCTTTTTACTTAATAATTACGAAGGCTTTAACAAAATATACACCACTTTACTGCAAAGGAATGTCAGTTACCATATTATAAAAAGAATATATGGTTTTATAAACGAATACAATGTTCCGGCAAGTGATATATGGAGTTTGAATTTTTACGCAACCCAGTTAAAAAACATTCAAAACATAGAATTTTTAACTACAATATGGTCCGAATGCTACATGCTTGGCGTAAAAAATAATATTGGAGACCATGATTTTCTATTTCAAGATTTTGGCGACCTGATGATTTCCACCAACCAGGCTATACCTGACCAGAATTTTACAATAGAAAAGTATGTTAAAAAAAATCAAGGACCAGGTGGAGATTTGTGCATAAATACTGCGGAATTTTACATCGATTGTATAAACAAATCATCTGAATTGATAAATCTGATTGGTAAAAATTTTGACTTAGACATACAAATGAAATATGCTAGCTCAAGTATAACAGCGCAATACAAATCAACACAATGGGAAACTGAAAAAATCGATAAATGCATAAGTCTGGCTACAGAAATAGATACTGATTTAAAACTTTATAGTTCAACCGGAATTTTGTATATATATATCACAGAAAATGGAATAAGTATTAAATTATTCAAATATTCAATGATTAATATTTCAAAGTCCTATGGATCACAAAAATACGAAAAGCATTATACTGGTAAACCTACCACGATGCAGCTTTATATTTCACCATCCGGGAAGATTTTCCAAAAATCAAAGTATAAAAAAGAGTATTATCCATTAAGTGTCAAACAATTGATCGAACTGACAGAATGTTTATATAGTGATGACTTGGTTAAGTTCATTTACTTATATATGAATTACCTGATAGGTAAAAATATTTTCTTAAAAGACGTATTTGCAGATTGTAAAAAATACTGTCTGATACCTCTGACCGTAAATGAATGCATGAATTATCATAATAGATCTGAACTTATCAAAAGCAAATATAAGAAATCTGACGGCATTAATATTCAATGGAATCAAAGAAATTTGAATTTAAGTTACATGATTATTAAATCCATGCCTTATGTAGACAGTAAAAGCAAAGAAATTTTAAAGCAGATTAAAATATTTGATTTGAGCACAATAAGAAAAATTAATGGATACCAATATAAAGTATTAGATTTCTTTTATGAAATAATTAGAAAAAACATAAAAGACAATTTCACAAAGGAGTATGAAAAGAAAAAGAAACAAGTATATGCAGAAGCCCAAAATGACCTTTCTGAATTACCGGATGTCCTGCCTGATGAACAGGACTCATTGGTCAAGTATGACTATGATTTTAATGAAGACCCAAATCATGAACTTGACCAATTAATCTATGATTATATCCGAATGTGTTTTATTAACAAAAATAACAAAGTGAAGCTTAATATTAAATCTGTTCAAGAAATACGAAATAAACATGATGGCTTAAACAAAACCACAGATATAACCAAGAAAACAGGTGATGTAAAAATACCTAAGAACAGCGTTTTTGCTGAATTAAACGGCATACTTCCAAAAAATTTTGAATGGATTAAGACCAGAAAAAGACTTATACTTGAAGCCAAAGTGCAGCACCATTGTGTCTGGAGTTATTATGACCTGATTAATAGTGATAAATGTGCGATATATTCATATGTCGATAAAGACGGCAGTAAAAGCTATGATAATGTACCAAAAAGATATACTATTGAGTTTAGGTATAATAGTAAAGCAAAAAAATATTATGTAAATCAGACACAAGGACGTTTCGATAAAGTTAATTCGTCAAAAATGACTGAGTACATCAATGAATTGCTTGACGAATATTATCAAAAGGACATTGCAGTCTGATAAGAAACATATATGAAGAAGGAGTGGTAATAATAATGTACATTAATAGCATGATAAAAAATGATATAAATAGCACTAACGGAATTAACTGGCTGATTGACTACACAGGCAAGTATAATGTAATGATCTATAGACAAGAAAGATGAAGAGAAATACGTAAAAGAAGTTTTTGATAAGGCAAGAAATTATGATAATCCAGATATGAAGTCTACTTATTATGAAGGTATTGAAGATACACTAAATGTATTGAGCCAAAAGAGATTGGTGAACATCAAGAGTAAATAGAGAATAAACATAAGGAAAGGAATAAGACTATGAACAGAATTACGATTAATGGCAAAACTATCACTTGCTCAGGAAGTAATGTAGTTATCAACAATGGAAAGGTAATTGTGGATGGCAAGATTATTCAGGAATGTAGAAGTAGTGATATTAAAGTGATTATTGAAGGAGATGTAAATAAGATTGACTGTAGTGGATCAGTGACAGTTCGTGGCAACGCAGGAAATATTGATTGTGGTGGCAGTTGTGAAGTTAATGGAGATGTCAAAGGCGACATTGATGCTGGTGGCTCAGTAACTTGTGGAAATGTATTAGGAGATATTGATGCTGGTGGTAGTGTTAAATGTAGAAGATAAGGAGAATATTACAATATGAAGATTTTAGCAATCGTATTATTTTTTATGGTTATGCTATTTGTAACTCTGATATTGGGTTATTGTATAGCAGACATCTGTAAACCGTTACAAAAATTATATTGCAAAATTGGTTGGCGTTGTCATATGAAAGATTATATTCATGAAGGTTTTAATGGTGTGTCAGAACATTGTAAATGTAAGTGATGTGGCTATAAAGGTATGGTAGATAGTCAAGGAAATGTATTTTTAAAATTTAGTAATAAAATTTTGGTTTCAAGGTTTGTCACGAAAACTATATAATATTCGGGACAAAAAAGAGAATATATCAATGTAATTACAATTAAGGAAAGGATAAGAGTACCATGGAGAAGCTGCGCAGCACTTAGGTACAAATATTGGCATTAAATGTAGGAGATTTAATATCGAATACAACAAAAGAAGGAGATTCTTTACTCACACCATTCTATGCAGTGGATCACATTGTAAAATATCTTCCAAAGGACAAGATTATATGGCTTCCATTCGATGAAGAATAGGCTTCTTTCTACAGAAGATTAACAGAATTAGGCTATAGAGTAGCAAGAAGTTCGTTAGTTGAAGTTCAGGATTTCTTTGAATATGAACCTGAACATTGGGATCTAATAGCAAGCAATACTTTAAAGAATAGCAGTAACCATACAAATCAATAACGCCGATAAATCTCAATTTATCGGCGTTATGCTTTAAAATATATATTATTCAAATAAATTGTCAAATAATTCCTTAAATTCATCTGGAAAGTCTTTAAAATCATCCTCAGTCCATTTTACTTCTTCATATTCCATTAATGATAACATTTCTTCATATTTATCAGATAAACCTGGAAAAGAAATTATTTTCTTTGGGATAAAACAATCTTCAGTCATAATCTCATTCGGTTTACCTGACATAATATAATTTTCATTCATAGCAAATAAATTGTCTTCAAAATTCCATGTAAAGCTGTCTGATTTATCCATCAGTTCTTTACCAGGAAACATACTTTCATATTTACTTTTATCATTAACAGATAAGTCAATCTGAGTGCCTTGCTGACCGTTCGTCATAATACACACCCTGTGATTAATAAAATCTATTGATATTGATTTCATATTTCCTTCTTTCTGATATTGACTTCTTCTAATTCTTCATCAAACGCCGCTGCTATTTTTTTCAAACATTCAAAGCAGATCGGATGGGAACAGTATGCTGTATTGTACCCAACGAGCGATACGGTAAAGTCATGCCATTGGACATTCCATTTTCCTCTTGCTGAACATATCATACATTGGCTCTGTCCGTTTCCTGTGTTTTTCTTATATTGTAACATATGAACCTCCTGGTAATTATATATATTGTATTTTTGGACACCCAAACTCAAGATGTACGTAGTTAGGCAGCCTTGTGTAATATTTCTTAATGCTTTTTGGATTTGCATCCGGCTTTGTTACTTTTTTAACTTCAAACAAATTAGTACCGTCATGATGGCTGCACTTAATGTATAAATGACCATTGCAGTCGTATATTTCATAATAATCGCAGTCTTTAGTCATTGAATGCCACATCTGCAAAAAGTTATCAAAGACAGAAAAGCCTGAATGTGTACCATTCCATCTTTGCAGGCGTCCTTCAGCTATAACTGGAATATCTCCAAAGAAGTTCTTAAGGTTATCAAATTCTTCATTAAAATTAATTGACATAAGTTCATAGACTTCGTCACTTATCTGACTTTCTGATAGATTTTCTAACCCACTGTCACTTAAGATTTGCCTGGCATCCTCATAGTAGCTATCTATGTCATAATTAGAAAATATTATTCGCTTCACAGCTTCTTTTTTTATAGTTTCCATAATTTTTACTCCTCTTTATTGATAATAGTGATTGAAAGTTATTCATAAATGACTTCAGGGACTTTGCCGTTGTAATATTTCTTACACATATTTTTAGCTATCCACTCGCTTTCAGGATAACAGAAAGCAAAGTTGAGACAATCACTGTTATCTCTGTTTGGATAATAAGACTTGAATACTGAAAGGGCTGCCGCAATATCTGTTGCGCGGATAACGATATATTCATCAATGCTAAATGGATATTTAGGATCGTTTCCAAAAGTAAAATAATAGTTCTGCATATAAAATTCCTCCTATAAAATAAATTTGTATAAGATATAACAGAAAAAACCGGAATGACATTCATCCCGGTTTGAAACCTTTTCTTAATTAATTTTGGGTTTTGTTTTTTTATTTTGTTTTCGTGTTGAGGGGTGTTATTTGGTTAAACATATGACATATGTCGTCATATCTTTATATGTCATTAATTTTTTATTCCTCAAAATTTCTTGTAGCACGGGCTACCTGCTTGATGTAGTTGACATCACTCTCATCAAGTCCTGATACGTTTACAACAATAGTATCATTACACTTGATAGATATCTCAGGCTTCACACGCATGAATACAACGGCAGCAAAACCAGAAAGGATCTTATCAATGCCAGGCTTGTTTAATTTAGACTCAAGAACCTTAAATATAAGTTCTGAATCAGAAACTGGTGTAACTGGCTCTTCTGCTGCTATGTTATTTGCAGTTTCTTCTGATGCTTCAGAATAATTGTCTGCAGTATCAGTTTCTGCAGTATCATCTTCATCTGGATCTTCAAATTCATCTGGAATATTTTCAAATGGTAGATCTTCGAATTCAGGTGCTGAATTTATCACTGCTGCAGAGTTTGTATCTGCTGGATTGCTATCTTCAGGCTTATTGTCTGGAAATGGCAGCTCATCCTCTGGGTTAGTTTCAAGATCAGCTAATGTCATGGTCTGCTCATCAGTACTTTCTGGCTGTGATATTTTTTCTGTAGGTGTTTCATCCGACTGGCTTGACTGCTCTACAGAAGCCTGTACATTTTCTTCTATCTGTTCTGTTTCTTCTTGCTTAGCTGCTACTTCGGTTGTACTATTATCTAAGTTTTCCGGCTGAACAGACTCATCTGCAGAGATAGTTTCATCCATCTTAAGTTCCTCTGCTTCTATTTTTTCAAATTTCACATTATTTCCTGATGTAATTGAACTGATGAACGCTCCTGCCATCATCTTCTTGACTTCTGCGACAGAAATATTGGGAATGCAGATATGAACACCTGTACCTTCTTCATAGATTGTTATCGTTTCCATAGACATAAAATTGTCCTCCTTTATAATAATTTTTTACATTAAATAGATAACAGAAAAAATAAAAAAGACGTTGCTGTTAACAACGCCTTTACAATTATCAGACTGGATGTCAGCCTCCAAGTTTTGGCATAATACAATCCCAAATATAATTATCATAATTTTTTTCGATGTCTTTTTTAAGTTCGCCGTTTTCAATTAGGATATGTCTGCTAAATTCTGTATTTTTTCAAAAGCATCAATCTTTATATCTATATGATATTTCTTTGAAAATTCAATGTAAGGCTCACTATGTACATTCCACGCGGCCTTGAAGTTAAGCGCAATACATGTGTTACCAGCAATATCTTTGTCAACGTATATAGTAGCAGGTTCAAGGACATTCCTTTCTGTTCCTTCAATATGAGCCGCTTTACTAAGAATGATTTCAGAAGATGTTTTATTAATGTTTATCGCACTGTCGATAAGTATGTCGTTTATATCATAAACATGTACTTCGTTAGTAAGAAAGTTGAATACATCTTCCTGTTTGCCTCTTAATTTTAATAATCCTTCACAATAATTTGCCATAATAATTATACTCCTCGTGTTTTTTAATTATTCTGTAATTTTTATTGACATAACAAATTTCTCCTTGTCATGCTGTACGTACTGTTCGGATACATTTTTTTGTTGATAATTCTATGACAATCAAACGTCAATTATATCCATGCAGGTTTAACTGTTGTTCTTGGAAGGTTAGACAGCCATTCTATGACATCTTCAGGCACTTCTTCAGTAAGCCATGAACTGCCATATTCATAACCACACACAGGGCATGGTTTACCAAGCAATCCTAATGGATTGTCTTTATAATTCATCCATCCTCTTGTTTCGTAATGAGTGCATGAATCCTTGTCATTTAAAACATAATACTGTTTCAGCGGATTATCTTCTTCATTGTATATCTTAAGCAAATACAAAAGATTGGCATACATAGTTTCCTCTTCTGTAGGAATGAATGTTTCGCCTTTCTTTAAGCAGGATAATGCTCTTTTTTCTGCAGCACTTCTTTTATTCATACTTTCCTGCGACAATGTCCATTCTTCTACCTTAACTTTCTCTTCTCTTTCATCAAGCCAACCTAGTTCCTTCATGTGACTGCAATAAGGTCGCATATCGTTTAAATGCCATCTATCCCATATATCACAGAATTTCTGTAACATTTCGTCTGTCCATTCATCAGTAGGTATACCTGTTCTCATTTCATCAACGCACTGGCCTGCTGAACCTAAACAGTTACCGTTGCTCATCGGTGCTATAACGCCTGAAATACTTAACTTAGTACCATCAAATTCTATTCTGGCAAATGCATCTCTTAATACCTGGCTGCCTGTGCGTGTATACACCTGGCATTTGCAAGGGTTTATTGTTTTATAAATTTTTACTGACATAATTATGTCCTCCTTTAATATTTTGATATTAAAGAAATGACAGAAAATAAAAATAAGAGGCAGCATTTTTGCTGTCTCTTATGATCTGATATGTTGCTATTTTTGCTTTAAGTGCATCCGCCACAGCAACCGTAAGGAATGTTTTCATTGAACACATGGTCAATCTCCCCGGCGTATTTTCTATAAATTTCTGGGAGTTTTTCACAATCTATGATCCATTCACCAGTATGTGTATGATAGTCTTGTATGTTTCCACCTGTTTGCCAGAACTTCGGATATTGCTGTTCGTCGCCAAAGCATGCTTCCATGCCATCTATTTCTAGTTTTAAAATTCCGCGGCATAAGTTCGGCCAACATCCTGTATAATCAATAAATTTTACATTTGATTCGTAATCACCATTATGGTTTATTAACATAAGTTTTTCCTCTCTTCTACCACAGCATTCTTAATATTTTACAATTATTCTGTTCAGTCTTGATTGCCTGTTTAATCTCTGCAAATGACTTTGGTGTATATTTAATACGTTCAGGGCAGACGCAGTAGCTTCTTTCTGATACAGTTTTGTACATACAGCTATCAAGCACATGCCCGAATATATTTATAACGGGAGAAAGACTGTTTACGTACATAGGCTTATGACTTATGCAGTAATATGAATTTGCAAACAGTGTGTCAGGAATTACAGTAGCAATCCCGCAATCTGTAAAATAATCAATAGCTTCCTGCAGGTTATTAAATGAATCCTTATCACGATCGCCTAATACGAGAATGATAGTTCCGTTAAGTGACAGTAAACACTCTTTTATGTAATCTAAGTTAGATTCAATGTCTCCAACATCGCCTAACAGGATTACGGTATCGTTAATACTCACTGTTTTATTCCAGTTGTTGATAATGGCTTCATCACAGGCTTTTACTGATGGGAAATCCCAGCAGCGTCTTGTCGTAAAAAAATATCTGTGTTGCCAAAATGCGTGTCTGAAAGTAAAAATGTGTTTTCTGGTAATATCTGCATATATATCTCCTTTTTTTAATAATTTATACATAATACATGACAGAAAAATAAAAAGACGCTGCTTAATACAACGCCCTTTTTGTGTGTTTTGCACCTTTATGAACTATGTTACGCGGATATTAAAATCCCATACATTTACATAATTCTTCCTTTGAATGGATAAATGTAATTTTGTCTCTTATACACGCTTCTATTTCATTACCTGGAATATTCTTATCGAATGTTTTGCGTAACTGCTTAATCATACTGTCATCATCCGGAAAAGTAATTGCCTTAATTTTACCTGGATTAAATACAGGCAGAATGTTTTCTGTGTCGAACAACTGAACAGCGAAACCGTGATGTAATGGAAAATAATCTGGTCCGATAGCTTTTTCCCAGTCAGATTCACGTCTACTCCAGTCTTCGTCTGAAATGTCATCTGGCTTATCAGTCTGATTCTGGTAGTGGTAATCACGAAACATCGGGTGATTTTCGATAAACCTACGAATTTCTGGTGTTCCAAAATACATTGCTAGGATTTTATCTTCCAAAGGGAATAATAATAATTTACAGTAAAAATTATAGCCTGAAAATGGATATGACTGTCTGCTATTATCTGCAACCTTGTATAAAATATTGCAATAAAGGGTTCCCCAGGCTGTCTTTAAGCTGCCTTCCAACATACTCTTTAAAATAGTTTTGTCATCTTCATCCCTGCCAGCCAGACATCTTTGATTATGAAGTAATGTGGTATAGTAATTATACAGGAACTTATAAACAACCATATCAGTGATGGCTGCTTTGCATATTTCGCTGACCTCATTTCTTAAGTTAATTAATGCTTTGTTAAGTGAAACGAAGTCATATCTGTCGGTTAGTTCGAAAGCGTCGTAAATTTTTGTACTCATATGTTTTCCTTTCGCTATTAACTATTATTCTGCATTAATGGTAAAGCCTAACTCAGCGGATCTTTCTTTGTATGCCCTGATAGCTTCATAGTCAGTATATTCTTCTGCCCCAAATGAATGATTAAGGGGAAAGTTTACAAGACTATTGATGTCAGTAATTTCTGCTTTATATGCGGCAACAAGCTGGTTATTTTTTTCTTCTACAGCCTGTATACACTGCTCTCTGGTTGTAAAAATGTCATTAAGCGTTTTGGTTAACGTGCCTACAAAACTATCATTATCTGTTGGGTTCCCATGTAATAAAATACGTTCATCCTTTATAGCTTCAACTGTTCCATAAACAAACCTTTCAGTCCATGTTTCACGAAACCATACCTTATCACCTAATGCAATATTATTTTTATTAATCATATCTGCCTCCAAAAAATATATTCGTAATAAGCTATTTAAGCTGGCTCTCATCGATTCTTATATAGCGTGAATAATCTGGATAGTAAGTTTCCGTAACACCTTTTTGTCTATTGCACCATTTATCAAGAAATTCCTGCAGCTCTTTGATGTCATTCTTATCTATCCTGTCGAAAGCATCTTCATGCAGATATTCGCAGGCTTCTTCAAGGAGTTCTTCAGCATTTAATGAAAGCCTTGCTGTAACTGTAGCGAAAAGTACTTGTGGTCTGGTTTCAGTTTTAGTATTACTGTTATTCCAGGTATCATAGAAATCCTCTACGGAATAGTAATATTTATCATTTGCATAATCATATAACATTCCTGATATACTTTTTACTTCATGCGCAGACTTACGTAAATGTTCTGGGAACTGACTGATGATTTTTTTGATATCTGCATCAGTGCTTTGATGTTCAGTGCTGCCTATAATATCATCAAGTCCATTTCCTGAATGTATATCAAACCATTTCCAGATTGGTTCTTGGGTGATACCTGCTTTAAATCCACGCCAGTCTGACCCAAGGACTAATGTGATATCAACCATGTCTACAGGAACGCTTGAAAAGAAGTCTTTTGCTTCTATGAACATCACGTCTTCTAACTCTTTCCATAATTCTTTAAGTATGCTGTCCTGCAGGATTGCACTTTCCGGTATGGATGGCAGATTGTTTAAGTCATATACGTCCTGAAGGTCGAAATCCCAGGACTTGTATCCGCCTGTTGTGGTAACTTCGCCTGTTTTATCATCTATAGTTTCAGCATAATCAACAACATCATTTAGTATATTGCCATTTTCACACTTATAGTGTTCCTGAAATTTGCATTCAGGTACTTTTGAGTATACTTCCATATTTACATTAAAACGTCTGCAGGCTTCAAGCAATGTAATGAACTCATCGACTGACCGTATGGCTGAATTATTTACACCCTGTTTTTTTTCTTCTTGCATTTGTACTGCTTGACCAATGATCGCTGACCATATACGCCACTTGCAGTTTCCGGTAATCATTGCAATTGTTAAAGAATTGTATTCTGATATTGAAATATCTGTATTACTGATACCATCACCGATATGCACTCTTCCTTTTCGTGTAAGTGCATTTACAAACTTATCAATGTTTGTACGTTTGCCTTTAAGTTGCATCTTAAATTCACATATGTGTGCCATAATATTCCTCCTTTATGTTTTTGATATATAAAAAATGACAGAAAATAAAAATATTTGTTAAGGAAATAGGAAAACTACAAAATTCTTTACTTACAGAAATGAAAGAAATATTTATGAAAATATTTTTTGAAATTTTCGGTCAAACAGCTATTTTTTGTCCAGCGAATAATAGAGAAATATTTTAAAACTTCCCGCCCATTTGATGATTTTTTATCCAAGGGATAGCAGGAAGGATGCAAAACGTATAGCTATCTATGCTGACAATTTATCAAGAAAAGACTGTATGTTAGTCCAGAAGTATGTAAGGACAGCATGCAGGATGTATGACGTTGACTGCCATGTCGAAGGTAGTGTTGTAAATGTACTGCATGACACTCCAAAGTTCTATAAAATGTATGTGCCTAAGGAAAATGAAAGGTGTTCTAGGTGGATGGCTGTGGAACTGACTAACGTACTCTTATGTGATGAGGTATGGGTGTTTGATAGTGGGTATGATAACTACAGACTGGATGGCAGACTTGATAATGTATTGATGAATTGTGAGAAAAAAGTAAAGTTTTTATGCAAGACACCAAATGGCAGTTCATGGGACTTTTACAAATGTCGTGAAATGACTTATGACAGCAAGGGCGAAGCAATGAATGACTATTATCTTGTTGCTGGCGAAAGCGACATAATGAATGAACTACAGGCTACAAGTAAGATGCAACCAATATCAAAGGAATTTCTGACGGATGAAGAGTATGATATTGTGTTTAATGAATTGCAGCTTACGCAGATGATGGGAAATTTTTCCATAAAGGCTGCTGTACGGAATGACGATGAACTGGCTGATAAAATTAAACCACTTATGCAGACTGGCAATGAAATAATCATTGATGTACTGACAAGGGATGAGTGTGATGAAAAAATATTGAAGTTATGTCAGGCAAAATTAGATTTTGTTGCACCAGATGTGGAAAGGTTAATGAATAAATATAAGCTGTAATGTAGAATACAGAAGTGATACTGTAAGACAGCAATGACAGAATATAAGGGACTTCAGAATAAATGTCGGAAGTCCCTGAATAACTGACTGGAGTGTCTACAATTAATATCTGGTCTTTCTGATGTGCCTACATGCTATTATATCCGTTTGTATTTCCATGTTCGTGAAAATGATGTGTAATATATCTGTATAGTCTTTATGCGCCCATACACCTCTATCCTACACTCGAATGCAGCATTTTCCATACCTGTACGCATACCTGTGATTACTGGCATTTCCTTGTATGTTTTGACTTTGTATACTTGCAGTTCGCCCTCATCATCCGGCATTCTGATTTTAAGCGGGATAATGATACCATCTTTGGTGAACTGACATATGACATCTATGGGTGTGTCTTCGTGCGGCTGATTGTATGGCATAATAGAATCCTTTCCGTTTGTGTGTTTTTTATGTGTATTACTGAAATATGTGTAGATACACGAACATTATACTTGGCTGGACTAATGATATGCAAGAAAAAATTCCCTGACATACAGATTAGTTGTATAGCCGAAGGAATTTTTTTACGAATGAAGAACTCATTGACAGTTGCACAAAGAATTTATCTTCTAATCTCCCGCAAGCTATACTCGTAGGCCAAGATAAGTTTTTTCTTGATGTATTCTGGGTCATTACTCGATAGAACTGGGTTATCATTTAATAGAGTTTTTGTAGTAAAGGGGCTTTTCTTTTTTTGCCTGATTGCAAATGTTTTATCCATGATAACCACAAAACATTTATCTGTTTCGTACATCCCATCCATGTATCCGGATAAGCTTTATTTGCGAACACACGCAGATGATCTTTGCCAACACAAGTGTCAAAATATATCTGATAGTCGTTCTCGCCATACTCCCATTCATACTTTCTTTTTGACATAATAAATCTGCCTTTCTACTGCTAATATGACTCTTTGATTACTGCAAATGGTTTTCTTAACTGTTCTTCAAGATATTCTTTGCGTTCTTCCAGTAATTTCAACTTTTCTAGCGTAATGCCATCGATAAACTTTTCGCTGTCACCTGGTTCTGACTTAGACATATTGATGGAATACATGGCAATCTGTATGTCTGCGATTTCATCAATCAGCTTTTCTTTTGATTTTAAATGTTTTTTGTTAACGTAAAGATACATATTTGTATTCCTCCTGCTTATTTTAATTTCCTGACAAGAAATATATAACAGAATTTAAAAATAACGCATTGAAGAGATGAAAGGCTGGTTGGGTGCATCATCCAGACAGTTTGATATTTTTATAACAATATTTTGGTATATTTATAAGTATATAAATGACGTTAATAGTGATATTTATAACAGTACTTAGGTATATATCTTAATGATTAAATGGATATTTGAAAGTTAAAAATGGATTTTTTATAATAATAAATTGGTATAAATTTAAAATTAATTGCTGTTTGGTGTTAAATACTGCTTGAAAAATTATAACAGTACATAGTTATACTTATAGAAAATTTTAAGAGGTGTATATAATAGCAAATTGAAAAAATATAATAGTACTTAGTTATGTTTTGTATGCAGTTAGTAATGTTAAACAGGCAAAATGAGGGAATATTTATAACAGTAATTTGGTATGATTCTAAGAGTTGTTTGTGAACGTCAACAGAATGTATGGATGACTGGCATGAAAGAATGAATGGATGAATGAAAAATAGATAGGTTGTATGAAGTAAAATATTGGCGTTTGATGGCAATAAGTATGAAATGACGGTTAACACTGCTCTTCTAATCGTATCAGAAGCAGCCTATTTGTCTTAAGAAGCCTTGTTTTGGTTACTATGCTATGGGAATTTATACTTATGTATTTTAAATTGCCTGTATGACGTTTTAAACGCCTTGTATGATGATGAAATGTATATGTTTGGTATTTCGGAAGAATCAAATAAAGATTAGAAAGATGTTATTAAAGAATAATTAGGCTTTTTAAGAGGTCTGTAAAGCAATGCCTGAATGGTTTAAAACGGATTTTAAAGTTGCACAATAAGTTTTTTGTGGTAAACAGGCTGCTATGGGTGACGGTATGCTGTTGCTAGTGGTCAGCAATGCTGTTGTTAATGGTCAGACAGGCAATATGGAAAATAAAAGAAATGCTGTTAGGAATGACCGGAAATGGCTTACTTGATGGTAAACAGGCAACTGTGGATGACAGAATATGATACAGAAAGGCTGGCAATAATGATAATTAAATGCTGATGATTAGAAATAGTTGGAATGGATGACAGGAATATTATTGCATAACGTAATGCAGAAGTATGTTGACGAATAGAAAATATGTGTGGATGATGAAAAAGCTGATGTGGATGGTCAGACGCGTGAGTGCGAGGAAGACAGGATAACTGCTACTGCTGTCCTTTATCTTTTTTTAAGCCAGACAACCGCTTAAAAAACATAAAAATGAATGGATGAACTTAAAAATGGATTGCTGAAATTAAAGAAGCGGTGACGGGCGTTTTTTAAAAAAGTGTATGACATTTTACACTTTTTAAAAGTGTACGCTTTTTTCTTTTTTTCTGACATATATTAAATAACTTTCAGAAAAAGAGGTAAAAAACGTATGGCAGAAAAATCTTACACCGTATTCAAAGTGATGAAAATAACATCTTTAGATTCAAATGGACGTTACAGTGCACGTTCAGCTGGTGAACATAATCTTCGCGAATATATTCCTGACAACTGTGATCCTGACAAACAGTTGATGAATAAAGAGATTATTTCCTTGCCTAAAGATATTAATGGTAATCCTATGTCTTATCGGAATGCCATTGTTACTTCTATCAATCAAACAATTGATAATGGCACAATGCGTAAAGTAAGAAATAATGCCGTATATGCTTTTGAGGTAGTATTAGGATTTAGTCCTAAAGATGGTGATGAATGGTCTGATGTCATTCCTAAAGATAAATTAGACGATTGGTGTAGCAAAAATAAAGAATGGCTTGAGAATACCTTTGGCAAAAATAATATTAAGCATCTGGTCTTACACATGGACGAATCTACCCCACATTTACACGCCCTGGTTGTCCCTATAAACGAAAAAGGCAGGTTAAGTTTCAAATCATTTATTAACGGTCCTACAGAATTATCTAAAATGCAGACAAAATATGCTAATGAAGTAGGTAAAGATTTCGGATTAAGCAGAGGTATTGAAAAGAAAAAAGCAAAACAGAATTTATCTAAAAACACCTTAAATAAAATTTATCCTGATTATAAAACTATTAGCGAATTTAAAAAAAATACTATTGGCAAAGTTGTTATAGACGAAAAAAGGTTGAAAGCAAAAGAGAATGAAAAAACATCAGATGGTCTTTTGTTACCTGAGTATGAAGAAAGAGTGTTGCATGACTTTCAGGATTTTCAATTTCAAACTTTAAGTTATTTCAATACTGTAAAACAGAGTCTGAAAGAAGATTTAGCTAATGCTAATAAGCAGATTGATAGACAGAGCGATGAGATATTCAAGCAGCAGGTTTTGTTCGAAGAGGAAAAGAAAAGGCAAGAAAAAAAATACAAAGAAAAAGAGGAAGAACTACATCAGCAGGAACAATCTTTAAAAGATACTATCAGTTCATTAGCTGCATACAAAAAGCCAGTCAAAGAATTAAAAAAGGATTTTGCATTTTTTGACACATTAAACAGAGGTATTAAGAATCTGCCTGACCGCGAATACGCACATAAGCTTTCTGCTGAAATCAATAAAATCGTTGAAGATCAGCACAGAATTGATAAACAGAATAAAAAAGAAGTCCGTGATATTACAGAGAATATACGATAAATGTTAAATGAGCAGGACGTTCTATTGTACATCCTGCTCATACATTTACACTCACTTTACAATATGATTCATCGCATTTATAGCACATTCTTTAGAAATCATATTTTCATTCAGATATTGCGTTCTATGAAAATTAACATTTTTATCAATTTTGTCAAACATCTTTTCCATGCTATTCGTAATGATTAATGAGTCAAAAATTTTATTATTTTCACAATCAGCTTTGATTTTATCAATATCTATTAAAGGATTTATAACATATAAAAAATTATATACTGGCGCATTACAAACTACATTAGCAAGCATTTTAGAAGTCCCTATTGTATATAATACTTTTTCAGCAGAAGAATCTATTTTTACATCTTCTCCTTTATTTGTTCTTAATTTAATGTCATTATCTTCTAAGATTAATTCGCCTGTTCCATCTATTATACTGATTGTAACAATGGCAGTTTTATAAATAGCTATATATGGTATAGGCATAGATACAGGATAACTATTGTCAATATCTTGAATATTAATACGTCCTAAGTGATAATACCCCCATCCTATATTTGAAGCTGTACGCTTTATATACGTTTCAATAATACCTGACGCTTTATAAGTATCATCATATTGACGTATCATTAACGAAGACCCTTTTTTATGTTCTTCCAAGTGTTTTACTAACCCGTATATAAATGACGCTAATATCATAATTGCAAATGCAAATATTATAGCTGTAATAACAATTATGATATATCCTGTAATTCCATACTTTTCAATAATACTCATATTTTTCTCCCTTATAGTTTATATCTCTTCTTCTTTCTGCATTGTTCTTGTAAGATGAGCCTTTTTGATATGGTTAGGTACGTTTTTGCAGCACTCTCTAAGTCTGTCACCCAATACCATATACTCTACTGTTGTCATACTAGGGACTGGCAGTGTCTCGTCCGTTTGCATTAACACTGATATAAGGTCTCTTTCCTTGACAACCTTTATGTTGTTATTTGAACCATTTTCTGTAACATTGACATCAGTCTTATTAGAAAAACATATAATATTATACATAGGAAGTTCTTTTGCATGTTCCCACATCTTTGCTTCATTGGCATTGGAAAATTCAGCCTTTTTATCACAGAGCCATTTAAAGAAATTGATATGTCCCTGGTTCTGAAAAACTGGAGAATAAAAGCCAATTCCATTATGCAGCCAGTATTTTTCGTTGATATCTCCGCGGACATTCCCAGAATATGTTTTACATTCAATGAAATATATAGCCTTTTTTGACAAAACTATCTCATCTATCTGTGATATAGCATGTTCGAATTCCTTATCTGTGCTAGGATCATACTCTTCGTAATCATCATCAATATCACGCAGATATATATCATTGAAGGCCATTGAGCCATATAAGCTGCATTTTTTATCTATATTAGTCACCGAGCCTGTTTCATTGTCATCAATAAAATCTGATTTCAAATTTATCAAATCCTTATGTATTAAGTGTTCGATATCTTCCCAGTATTCTTCATTCAACTTCTTTTCCTGCTTTTTAAATTCCTTTGCAGCTTCATTAAAAGTTGATTTTGCTGTAGGATGTTTCTGTCTGAAATTATTTATTTTTCTTTTAATTTTAAAAATAATTCGTATTACAATTAATATAGCTATTAAGCCGACTACGCCGATAATTTTCATTTGTGGCTTTGAATAATAATCTCCAAGGAAATATATATTTTCCGGATATTTTTCTGTAGCTGTTTCTGTTGGTACTTCAGTATTAATCAAATCAACATCTTCTGTATTTTCTTCAAAATAAATAGTATCTATATTCATATTTTTCTCCTACCTGTTTTATGACAAATGATTTTTATTTTATACTTTATATATAACAGATTTTAGGTATTGTTTTTCGGCATAAAAATAATTATATATTGTTATAAAAATACAAAATATATTATATTATAAGTGCAATTAAAAAGAAAGAGTAAAAACTTTCATTTTCACTCTTTCTTTTTTTTGAAGCAACAATGTTTATGACGAAAAACGTCCCGCCCAGCTTTTATCATCTGAGTCTTCTAATATTTCTGTTTTATGTGATGTCTGTTTATTCTCACTGGAATTATTATTAGAAGGATTGTTATTATTATTTATCTGTCCATTCTCGTCACACGAAGAATTATTTTTTTTATTGTCTGTATTATCACTCGTATCGCTTTCAAAAAACTCCTGAACAATATAATCAGGCACATCCTCAAGTATTATTTTAGCCTCTTCTTCATCAATAATTTTTTCTTCAACAACTTCTCTCAATGCTGTAGCCATACTTAAATCACTGATTGTAAGCTTAGTGTTAAATATTTCTTCTGCGTTCTCCATCCTGGACTCATTACGCCATTCGACATAATCATTAGCTCTTTCTAAGGCTGCCGCTTGTGAACCTGTAATATTCGTAGATGATGTCGTGGATCCTAATGAGTTTACTATTATAGGCTTTGCTTTTTTCTTTTTAAAATGGTACACATTATGTTCATCAGCATCTGCAGTGTACTTATAGTTTGGATGATTTATGTATTGATGTTTAAGGCCTCTGTATGGCTGTTCACCTCTTAATACAAATATACATTCACTATCTTTCATTCTTCTTAATTCGTCCGCTGTAGCAAGTTCACGACCTTGTGCCTTATAGCTTAAACTACTGCTACCCTTACCACCTTTAGAGGTAGAATGATCTCGTACAATTATAGTTTCTTTACCAAGCATTTCTGATACATATTTTAATGTATCCATTTCAGGACATCCAAGGAAAAGAAATGAATCGCAGTTACCCATAATTGAACCCCAATCATCCTTATACATATTTTTTATCTGAGCTAGATTCTGAAGAATAACCGTACTTGAAATTTCATACTTACGCATGGTAGCTAATTTCTTTGTAAAGTCAGGAATCTGGCCGATATTTGCAAATTCATCTAAGAGGAATCTTACATGATACGGCAGCTTCAATCCGCACACAGTAACTCTACATCCATCTAACAAGGCTTTTAATTTTTTCTTAGCGAAATCAGGATGCTTGTATTTGCCTATTATTTCCTCATCTTCCTTTTTGCCTGATGCTGCCGGAACTTTAATATAATAATATTCGCCCTTCTTTACACAATGTGCCTTTTTTGCACGTTTCGCAAATGCTTCCGCTTCTTCCTTTACTGATTTTACAGCATCTTCTGTTGATTCATTATCAGCATCCGTCTGCTTAGCTTCTTCTTCTATTTCTTTTTCTTTTTCCTTGTCTATCTGGTTAAATGCATTATCGACTATTACATCATGGAATTGCTGGTCTAATTCATCACCTTCAGCTTTATTAGTATTGATTGATGTACTTTTTTCAGCGGCTGCATCTAATTTAGCTTCATCTATATGAGGCTGTTTTGTGTTTTTTGCAAATAAAGACTTTCGTTTTTTAGACTCTTTCTTTTCATTATCATTTGCTTCATCTTGCTTAGCGAATTTAAAGTCAATTTCCTGCTCTTCTAAAGAATCTTCATCGATGTCGCTATCTTCTTCCTGCTCTCTTGGGATATCAAAAATCTTTACATTTTCCCCATTGCTATCAACAACTATGTAATTACCTCGACACTCATTTTCTGCATGAAAATACAATGACTGGAATAACTGCGTGTAAAGCATAGCTGCAAGGAAGTTAAACGATTCGTGTTCCTGAGGGATAATAACAAATAATGCTGTTTTTTCATCGCCGATTTTATTAAGTTCAATATCATCAGCAGCTAACAAATTACTTACATCTTTTGAGTCTAATGTTGACAATCTTGCCATAGCTGAAATAAGTATACTTTTAAGTGTTTTACCTGCACCCATTTTAAATTTTGTATACTGTTTATCACATATGTCTGATCCTACAGGGTCATAATGTTCCCATTTGTCGGCATTTTGAGGAGGGCATGCACCTAATTGGAATTTACCATCTGCATCAAAATACCACCCCTGATCCTTAACAGCTGCAAAATATTTATCTGTTAGATTCATATCTTGAGAAGAGTCATCCTCCCTTATCTGGCAATTATCCATAAGGCTTACAATCGAACTTAAATTTTTCGGAAGATGTAGTTCATCACCATGTAACCATACAAGGAAAATAAATGCCTGGAACATCAATTTTTGTGCTTTTTCCCAGAAATCCTCTCCACCTTTTTTATTCGGATCAGTTGTGTTTGCCAGAATACAATCTACTAATAAAATTACGTCTGTTTCAGTGCGGATATAATTCATTGGGTTATACCGGTCAGACTCTTTCATATTAACAAGGTTGAACACTTTGATTTTAAAGCCTGCATCTTCTAACAGATTACCCATATCGCCAAGTAATTCACCTGATGGGTCAGTACAGATGAAATTGCAGTTAAGAGGCATTTCACATAAGTTTGGTTTTACGAAAAATCTTGATTTACCTGCACCTGAACCACCAATTACAAGTACATTGTTATTTCTTCTGGTCTGCCTTGTGTCCATTGACATAAAAACATGCTGTGTTAATACCATATTTTTATGTCCATCATGCTCAATACTGTTTGGCGGATCTGAATAATGTTTGTCCCATTTATTTGCTAACTGGTCATCTTTAATCCATTTTGCTGTACCACCGGTCATTTTCGGATTAGCATGTTCATCCCTTTTATTAGTTGTCCGTATGTAAGCTATAATTAATCCAAAAATTAATGTAAAAATTAATATGTACATTACGCCAGTCGTGTTAGGCACGATAAAACCAAGCGGGTCAGTCGGGATTTCTTCCATTGTAATATTAAATATTTCTACGATATCTTTTTTAGGATACAATTCTTGATATCCAGAATATTGAATTAGAAAATAGCAAAATATTAAATAGATAATACCGCCAGCAATATAAGATGGTTTAATCACATTTTTTTTATTACTGTTTTTCTTTTTATCTGTCATGATATTTCTCCTTTCTGAACAAAATATGACAGACAGATAAAACTTTCTGTAAAAAAATAAGGCAAACTGCATACTTACAGTCTGCCTTATTTTTATTATATTGTTTGCTTATTCGAAAGTATGTACTCCGCCAGCAGCATCGCACTCAACACCAGTTTCATAATATTCAGATTCACTAACTCCGCATATACTACATACCCTATCTGTATCTTCATTACCTTCGTTACCACCTTCATCGCCATCATCACCACTATCAGGTTCTTCAGGTTCTTCAGGGTCTGGTTCTGGGTCTGGGTCTTCATTTCCGCTGTTATTCGCTTCTTCTTGTTGTCTTCTTTCCTCTTCCTCTTGTCTACGTCTTTCCTCTTCTTCCTGCCTACGTCGTTCTTCCTCTTGGCGTCTTAATTCTTCCTGTTCAGCGTGCCAGCGGTTTTCTACTACACTATCTGACGGATCGTACCAAGCTATAAACCCTGTTATAGGGTCATCCGTATTGTTCATTGTAAATGTTTTAGCATTAATTGTTCTGTCAACGCTACCTATTGTTGTTATTTCATCGATATCTTCACGATATACCGTAATATCTCCTGAACTGTCGCCTACAATGGCTGTGTAAGTAGTCTTACTCATATTAGTATCATAGTTCCATTCATCCTTTACACTTAGAACTATGCCAAGATTGTATTTCATTTCCTCATTTTCTTGATAATTTCTTATAACTATATATCCAGGCTTTATTACATGATCTTCGTGCGTATGTAAAGTTTCTTCATAATCATAATAAGTGCCTTTTTCTTTACTTGCTTCTATTAGATTAGACACGTTATTGCAGTTATTATCTATATAATCCAGCCCACACTCGTATACTGCATCTGTTTGGGAAAGTACATATTTTATATACCACTTACTCCAATCATCAGGATCATAAATCAATGGAGAATTTGGATATAATGTAGACATATTCACATTTTCACCTGCATGCGCTCTTGCCAGTAAAAATAAAGCTTCATTAGCTATTTTATCGCCATATGTATTTTCTTCTCTAATCAGGTATTCTATGTCCCACATAACATATTCTTTATACATTTCAATGGCTGATTGTTCTAACGCATCAAGCGTTTCAATGTCCCAACTTTCGACATTTCTTACACCTGTAGCAAATTTACGTGCTTGAGAAGCCATGGTATCATATGACATTTCAGGAACTGATGGATAATTACTATCACTACATAAGGAATATATATATCTTATTTGCGCATTTCTCGCCGAATTAACAGTATTATTATTTGGCTTTATCTGGGCCATTGCCTGTTCGTCATTCATGTTGTATATATCATCTGATATAGCACTTTGATCGATATCAAATTCAAATGGATCTCCCCAGCCGTTATTTTTACTAATTTCAGAAATACGATTACTTTCATCACTATCAAAAGCTAAAAGTCCAGACCTATTATTATCATCATGATAATATAAGTTTAGATTTGATTTATATTTCATATATGCCATTATTCCTAAAATATCTGCTGTAGATTTTGAACCATCAATATCATGCATAATATTGTAAATTTCTCTATCATTCGATGCAGTTTGTGCTGACACTGTTTCGGTAACACCTGCTGCAAATCCGCCACCTGCGCTTGCACTTGATAATAAAATTGTGCCTAATGGAAGTAATGAAGATAAAGAAGCTGTTAATATGATAACAAGCAAAATACTAACTAAACCTCCGATACCTAGCCATTTAAGGGAAAATTTTTTATTTTTACTTTTTATGTTCTTTTTTTTATCCTTTTTCCCAATGCCTATTTTACTTGTAAGATTTGTAATACGGCCTTTTGTTCTTTCTGTAAACATTCCGAATTCAGAATTTTTGAATCTTATAGCATTTCTTTCTTTTTTTCTTGCTTTCAGTTCTCTTTTATTTTTTCTTCTTTCTGAAAACTTCGTATATCTGTTATCAAATTTCTGATGGTCAAGCCTGAATTGTTTGAATCTTACTTGTGCAGCGTTTTTTACTTGGGTTCCAACTTTATTAGAACTCTTTTTTATATTTCTGGCGATTGCGCTTGAAGCTTTTGAAACATGCTTTTCGACTGTTTCGCCAACTTGTTTAGAAATAGGCTTTTGTATTTTGGTATATACGCCTGTTGGACTGTAATATTTGTTATATACTTTTGTTCTATGATCAGCCAATTTTTTACTATGTATTCCAGGTACAACTCTGCCTATACTGCCTTTTTTAATTAACTTTTCATAATGATTGCGCCTTTTATTGATTTTAGAGTTCATATGCATTTTAGGTGCTTTTAAGACTCTTATAAGTACCTGTGTGGCCTTTTTAATAACCACATAGCCCTGAACAACATCTAATCCTTTTATAAGATTATAGCTCTCTCGCTTGAATACTTTATGGAATTTATTGCCTTTTCTATTCTTACGTTTTTCAGCTTCTTCAATGCCTTTGTGATGAGCTATATCTTGTATTACTTTTCCCTGCTCATAAGTTAATTGAGTATGCTTTCCATGATTATCCAAAAAGGTGACTTTTTTGGTTTTTTCGTTAATTTTCAATCTTGATTTTATTTCTGAACTGGTCATATGATTAAGACCAAGTTTTGAATAAGTTTCATCATTAGCAATAAGCTGTTTAATTTTTTTAGCATCCTTTTTTGTTAAAACTGATATATTTTGGGAACTCTTTATGTACTGTTGTATGTATTCTTTGCCAGTTACCTCTTTTTGCTCATTTAGTTTTACATTGATTTTATCAAGCCTGACTGTGGTCCGTGTCCCATCTTGCAGTTTCACTTTAACAAATCCGTTCTTCAGGTCTTTTGATAAATCTTTACTAAATTCAATGTTTTTATAGCCTTTGCCCTCATTTAATACATTCTGTGTTGTTTTATTAGCTACAATTTTATGCACCTGTATAATACTTTTATCTGTAGAATTTATTTGTGTCCAGTTTTTTAATATTTCAGAATTTATTTTTCTCCTAAATTGTATTTTAGAGTTTCTTATTTCTTTAGAAATGTTATTATTTGCAATTTTTTTGCTAGAAATATTTTTTAAAACATTTAATTGAGACTTAGATATTCTTTCTAATCCGCCATTTTTCTTCTTGAAGAAAATATCACCATTTTCACTTGTGGAAATGCGGTTATCTATTTCCTTTCCGCTCATGTACTGAATACCTAATTTTGTTAATTCTTGATTGTTTTTTATATAGTTATCTATATTTTTTGCATTATTAATAGCTTCTGCTGTTTTGTTAGCATTTTCTGTTATAAATTTCTTATAATAATCCTGACCATTTATTTTGCTACCATTGCTATCAGGCATAGTAAAACTTTCAAGGTTAATCTCTTTAAATGTTCCATCTTTCATTTTAGCATGGGCAAAAGCTTTATTATTTTTAAGAAATACTCCTTTATTTTCGCTTAAATTATTATCAGTTCCTGCAAAATGTACACCGGCAAATTCTTTTCCTTTTTTTACAGAAACCATATCTGTAGTTATTGGGGCAATACCTTTCTGTACTATATCAGGATTGTCAACATTTATATTCATCCAGTCATCTTTAAGAGCCGCATCAATTTTACTTAAGAATTCTTCTTGAGATAAAAACTCTCCTTTATTTATAACTCCATAGCCATTTTTTCTTAACGCTTCATTTAAGTAACTATAATCGTGTTTTTTATTTTTTGTCGAATGAGCAAGAAAGGAAGATGTTACTACAGAAGCTGGAGAAGAAACAATATCAGCAATACGTTTCATAGTATGATATCCTTCATATGCATCTGTTCCCATGAATGGGCTGACTACAATTTCAGTTAGACTTTTCCCATAATCAAAATTGCTTGATGTCTGTTTGCCATAGACATTCTGTTTTGCGGACATATTTATCTGTTCATTTTTAACATCTGGCCTTTTATAAGGGTTATAATTATTTTGGCTACTAGTATAATTATTATAACTATTAGAATCATCACTTTGAGACCTACCGGTTTCGTAATCTGGTGAAACTCTTGTAGTGAATTTATCATTATGTTCTAATGATGCTTTATTCTGCTTGGAGTTATTTATATAGGTCGAACCTGTTAAATCAAATTTATTATCCAACATATTTCTTCCTTTCTAAAAATATCTCCGAATTATAATATTTTAAATATTATTCCCGGAGATATTTTCGTTTTTTATTTTTCTGTCAATATAGTATTATAAACGCGTGAAGCTTCTGCATCTAATTTATCTAAATCAATATCTTCAGGTATTTCCACTATATTAAAACTGTCGTCGCTTACTAACATTCTTATCATGCTGCATTCCTCTGTGTCAGCTGTAGGTGGCTGTAATACCCAAAAGATAGGGTTTGCAAATGTCATATAACACTCATCCGTATAAGTGTCTGATACTATATTAAATACTAAGATTGGAAATTCATTATTCGTATCGTAGTTATAGTTGGTTAACATATCTCCGTACTCCTCTAACTGTTTCCATAAAAGTTGGAATTCAGGTTCTAAAGCTGTTCTAAATTTAATGTCTACTATTATGTTTCCATCTGTAGGAATAAATGAAATTTCTCCTTGTTTTGTAATCCTTGTAGACTTTTCCCTGTAATTAAATTCATTTTCCAGCTGTTCAGCATTTTCTTCCTTTAAATCACCTGTATAGCCTAATAAAGAAACGCCTATCGTACTTCTCGACTGTCCATTACTGTAACGCCCATTGCATGAATAAAAAAAATATTCCGGAGTGAATACTTCCGCTTTTGGTATCACTTCCTTTTGAATTTTATCTAAAGTCCTTTTCTTCTCTTCTTCAAAGCTATCATTATTTTCTATATTGCTTTCAGCATTGATATTTGATGTATTATTATCCATAAAATTCAATTCCTTTCTGTTTCAAATATATATTTATATATAACAGATTTAATAATATTATTTAATAAAAATAAGAATAGTGCTATATTAACACTATTCCTATTAATCTACGCTAATAATCGTTCTTCTGGTTTAGAAGACATTATTTTATATAATTTAGTTTCTTTAGGGAATTTATCGATAAAAGGAATAATTCCTTCACCATTATAAATAAGTCCCTGTCCTGGAGGTGAATTAGTAATGTAATTAAGCTGTGCATCTGAAATATGGTACATGTCTGCTAATGCTGCTCTATCAATAGGTGACTGAGATAACATTAGGATAAATTCACAGTTGTTAATAATTGCTCTTGATTCTTCTGAATTTAACAAGTCTTCAACATTCTGTGTGATAGCTGTAGGTATGCCACCCCACTTACGGGCACGTTTCCATACCTGCTGCAGAAATTCAGCAGAAGAATGAGTTTTTGTCAAAACATGGAATTCATCAATGTAAAACCAGGTTCTTTTTCCCTGTTTCTGATTATCAATGATTTTATTCCAGATGTGATTAAGACATACCTGCAAGCCCATTTCTTTCATACCATTACCAATATCCTTAATGTCATAAACAGTAAACCTGTTATTGATATCTACATTAGTTTTATGCGCGAATGTATCAAAAGAACCCAGACAATAAATTTCAAGTGCAAGTGCAATATTCTGAGCCTCTGGTTCATCCTGTTCCATAAGTAACGCATAAAACTGTTCCATAGTTGGTGATGCAGAAGTATCACAAGTAATACTTGGATTATTAAGTTCCCTCATGTGCTTAAGATAAGGTTTATATAACTTAATAACGACACGGTCAATGATAGATTTTTGGATATTAGTAATTTCATATCTTCCGCCCATCGCAGATTCACATAACATACATATATAGTCTGATTTCATCTTTACAGGATCTGTTTCTGTTTTTCCTTCTTCATCACCATAATGTATATCCATATCAAAAGGATTAATATAAACCTTAGAACCTGCTTCAAGATGTATGACAGAACCATTAAGCAGCTTAGCCATATAAGCATATTCTGATTCAGGGTCAATTACATATATGTCATCCTTCGTAACAAGGAATACATTTATCATTTCTCTCTTTGCTGAAAAAGATTTACCAGATCCAGGCTGCCCTAAGATTAGTCCGTTCTGATTCTTTGAATTCAACCTGTTGAACAACAATAAGTTATGCGATACGGCGTTAAGACCATAATACATACCACCTTTTTGCATTAATTCCTTTGATGTAAACGGAATAAATAAAGATACATCATCTGCAGGCATAATTCTTTCAATTGTAAGGTCATTTCTTGCAAGCGGCAAAGCTGTTCTAAATCCAACTTCCTGCTGATATAATAACTTATCGATGCTGACCTGATATCTATCGCCGAGACTTCTTATAGAATCCGTATCTTTATTTAATTCCTCCCTGCTATCTGCGTAATGCATGATTACAGCATTAAAATAAAATAGTCGTTCACTACTTGTCTTCATATTATCAAGCAAAGTTTCTGCCTGTTCCTGCGCAAACATTAATTCTGGTGAGATAAGAGATGGGTCATATCCTGCCTTGCTTGCATCTTTTTGTGCTTTAATAACATTTGATCTGATATTAGTAAGCTGATGACTTACCATCTTCATAGCCGTATCCTGCGCAATAGGATTAATATTAAATGAAGCAGTAAGGTTAAAAGGCAATGCTGACAAATCTGCCATAAAGTCTGTACTTAATGAAGTAGGTAAATCTTTAATATATAACACTCTGGCCCACTTATCCCCCATTCTGAAAGTATCCATATCAAATCTAAAACCAGAAGGGCTAATAAGGTCTTTAGTAGTTAATCCCTGCTTTGAAAGATGGTCAAAATCCATATTCGCTATTTCTAATTCATTTTCATTACCTGTGTTCATAATGTCATGCAGACATTTTAATCTTTCCTGAATTGTCTGAGGTTCTGTTCTTACTTCCTGAGAATTAGAGATATCTTTGAACCTCTGGTCTATATCTGTATCAATTCTTGAAAATGCTATCTGTACATCTCTTAAAGTAGATTTCTTAATACCTACTACAAGATATTTTTCACTGACAAGATTATTGCGTCCTTCAGACATCTTGTCTTTTATCATTTGATTCAATTCAACACGATACTCGTTATACTCATCTGCTTCCATCTTGCACATAACACTGTCAACAATAACACTTTCATCTTCATTTCTGTTATTTATGACAATCTGTATAGAAGTTTCTGCGCCCATTGAAGAAAGAAATTCCTTATATCTGTTAAAAATTCTTTCCTGATCCTCATAAGAAGCAACCCTGAAGTTAATATCAGTTAATTTATACCCTTTAGTGAAATATCCGGGCATTGACTCTATTATGCCGTTCTTAAATGCATTAATATATGGCACTGTATCTTGTGCTGTTTTAGGTAAAAAAGTATTATCAGATGTTTTAGGTTTAGAATTACCAAAAAGAGAGCTTTTCTTTTTTTTAGTTTCTTTCTTTTTACTTATGTTATTGCTCTCAGTATTAGTAGTTGTAGCCTTTTCATTCTGAATATTAAGTTCTACATCTTCTTCTATCTGAGTGCTATTCATAATTCATCAATCATCACTGCAGCCCTTAGTTTTAACTGAGGGAGAAGTGATTCTCCTTTCTATTGAATAAAATTTCTTGATTTCTAATCATTTCAGTTTTTATATCTGCTGCCTCTGCTATTAATCTTCATATCATCCAGCCTTCATACATCAAAGGAACTGCTTGCTTTCTTGCCGAAGACAAAGCAATTTTCTTTCCTGACCTTATGAAACTATTGATATGAATTTCTTAATTTATGTTTGTTATCGTTTTAAGCAATTATCTCAAACTCATCACCAATAACTTTCAGTTCCTTTTTTTGAGCCTTTTTATATTTTTTTAGTTCTTTTTTAGTCATATCGCATTTTTTTTCTATTGGCATAAAGCTTTCATAATAATTACGTGTCTGATATTTACGATTTTTAGGTGTTAGTATATTCATTCGTATGTATTGTTTTGCAAATTTCTCGAATGGAATACCGTAAGGTTCAAATATACAAAGAAGAAATGGCGCTCCAACAAGCCCGCCTACAACTATTGCTATTTCATTAATAAATACCTGCCCTGTTAATAAGCCTACAGGAACGCCAGTAATCACTGCTAGCCCTGAACAAACAGTCTGCCTTAAAGTTAACGGACCGATAAATTTAGGCTTATAATCTTTAATGTCTTTTAATATTTCCCTTTCAATCATACAAAACTCCTTTATACACCCACAAGATCATTAGATATCTGTTGCGATTTTAATATTAGAGTCACCATAATAAATGACGGTACTGCCATCATAAATGCGTTTCCCATACCACCTGCATTCACAACTAGAAATGATCTTTGCATCATCATTGTTACTTGAATGATTATAAAAATTACAGCTCCCTGTAATGCTACAGCTAAAAACTTTTTCATAAACCGCATACCAGGGGAATTCATAATACCGCCGTTAAACAGGTCAGCTATTGCTAATGGCGAGAAAACAGCATATACACACATCTGTATCATTCTTGATACCATATTTGCAACGCCAATTACACAGCCTATACTTGATCCTAAAGCGATTATTCCTGCTTTCACTAATGGAATTATCATGCCGACCATGCCACCTAGTCCATGTACACGCGACGTTCCTCCGCCGTCATTTAATCCTGTGTCCCATGTTGCAACATTATTCCATTCACTAACAGGAACACCGCCATAACTGCCATCACCAAAAAATAAAGTATATTCTCTCTGTCCTTCTTGTTGCCAATCATGTGCAGTAGGTGTTAATTGATCGTATACATAATCTCCAAAATTAAGAATAGATCTAAAAAGATTAAATCCTTCAGTTATAAACATAAAAGCTACCATGAGTTCAATACCTGATCTTAATAGTTCGTAACCAGTCAATCTGTCTTTCGTAAGCTTATCTACAATTCCTAAAAACCAGTAAAGTATACATACTGAACATCCAAATGCTGCTAATGCGTTATAACCAATTTGAGCATAATCTAATACTCCTGCGTATACATTGGAAGTAGACATTAGATAATTTTCAAATACATTTTGCAGACCGCCTCCTGACAAAATTACGTCATACATAGCATCAAACGATTGTCCTAATCTGACAGACATACTTGCTGGAATTCCATAAGGTATAGTTTCAGTGATAAACTTATTGAAGGTATCAAAAATATTGAACTGGCTTAATTGAAATAATAAAAAATGTAAAAAAAACTGCATACATTCTCCTTCCTTTAAGTGAAAAAACTACTGTCGTTTTTTACAACAGTAGCTTCAAAAAGTCAGCACATTAATCCCCGATCAAAGAAGAATCTCCACCAAGTGCGTTAATGATAGCAATCGAAATAGGTTTAATCAGTATTAACAATCCGGCAATAAAAACATTAACAATTGACTTAGACTGTCTTTCTGCATCTTCCTGCTTGACAGCTGATACCCAGTTAAATATTGCTATTAACGCATAAATGATACCTACACCCATTAAGATTGAACAAACGTAACCGGCCATAGTTGTAACAGCAGTATTAGGACTGAAATCTGCTAATACATTACTGGTTCCCATCATTGCTGCCATACCTGTTGCTACCACTGGCTTTACCATTCCAGGCATGTTATTTGCGAAAGTAACGACATTGCTCTTCGCCTTTGAAAATAAACTCTTTACTTTCATTTTTTTTCCTCCAAATAAAATTTTTTGCATTTTTTATTTGAATCAATATGTTGTTTCCGTTATGCATATTATGTAATAAAAGTTGCCTCTTAATTATTACAGTTATAATATGACAGACTTAAAAAACTTTTTTATTATAAATAACTATTCTTCTGGTTAATCAGAAATAATATCCTGTAAGCTAGTCGTGGTTTCTTCAGAATTTGTATTTAAAGTAGAAGAAATGTTACTAATACCTTTTTGCACATTAGTCCTTATGTTATCATTTCCCCAGAAATACATAAATATAAAAAATGCTATTGCAAGTGCAATTATAGTTGTAATTACTTGCTTTATTGTTCTGAAAAGGTTGTGAGGCTTTTTTTTTGAAAAATCTTTATCTGGTGATATATATACCTTTGGTGGTATAAAAGATTGAATGTCAATATTATCCGTCTTTTCTGGAATATCAGGGATCTTATAATCGTCTTCATTTTTTTCTGCTTTTTTTCTTTTAGGTCCTGTATAATTAATTCCCATAACATCTTCATATCTGTTATCAAGTATATCTTTTATATCTGTATTTTTACATCGGTAATTCAGCCCGTCTATTGTTATACTTATAATATCTTTAGATGAATCACTGGAATTTTTTATATATTGGTATTCCACACCTTCTTCGATCAGTCCTATTAATGTTTGATTATACATATCCTTTATCTGCTTTGCTTTGAATGCAGGTATTTCGTTATTTAACACTTCGTCATTAGCCTGATTGTATAAGATATTTATCTGCTTTAGCATAAGCATATACCTATGTTTTTTTTCATATAAGACGTTATTAATCTGCTGCATATATATCCCTCATTTCTTTAATTCACTATTATATTTTGCAATACTATCGGTTCTTTACGTTTAGTTTTATCTTGTTTTACAACAAGAACAGTTTGAATATTTCCAAGTAGGTCAACAACATCACCTGGTTTAATATTTTTAACCAGTTCTTTTGTTTCTCCATATGCTGCAACAAAAATTTTACTCCATTTCTCACTTTTACAATCGTACATTTTTAACGATAACAAAATGACAGAACTATTATTATCTGACACTTTATTAACAATACCTTTTAGCTTTATCTGATTCTCGTACATATGAAATGTAATATCTGTTGAATTTTTATTAGTTATATTTATTTCATCAGCAATAAAAAGCTGTTCATACTTAGTATCGTTATTTTTTGTTATTTTTTTTGACTCCACTCTTCCTTTAACTACGATATAATCCCCTCTTCTCAATTCAGTGTTTAGTATTTTTCTAGGTATATACACTGTCGGGTAATTATAATAAGCTCCTATTTTTGTACGTACATGTATAATTAAGTATTTACTTATTTGTTTTACATATGTTATCGTTCCTTTAATAATACCTTGATTATAAAATACATTTTTATCATTTATATATTTTGAAATTTCCATAAAACCTCCGTTTAAACTTTTAAAAAAGCATATATTAACATTCTTATTAAGATTAAAGGGAATATGATTGTAAAAGCCGTCATTTTGTTACGGCATAACACAATATATCCATTGTTGTTTACAGGAATTAAACCAATTCCTGTAGCATGTAAAGACTCATAATATCTATAAGATTTTTCCTTTAATCTCCTGCCTTTAAGTAAATTCACTCTGCCTAATGCTTTTTTACCTGTAATTTTTCTTTTCTTTAAAATTGTTTGGCCGTAATTAATTCCGTTTGGGATTTTATAATTAACAGCCTCGTTAAAATCTATATACAAAATCCCTTTTTTGTTTTTAAAAATATTATTGAATTCCTCTTCGGTTATATTTTTATTTTCTATAAAAAAAGCTTCTTTAAACCATTCCAGGTCAACTGCAAGAGTGTCTAAATTATCCTTTTCATTATTAAATAAATTATTCAAATTGATACAGCCCTTTCATATTTTCCATAACTTTGTCAATCAATCACCGAAACCCTTAGCTTTAGCTTCATGATTGTTGATAATTGTACTTTGTATATAAAATATGACAGACATAAAATAATTTTAATGAAAATAAAAGCAGAAATCTCCCGACAACGCCGAGAGTAGTTGGCTCAAATAAAAAATAAGCTTTCGCTTGTATTTTACGAAATACATATAACAAAAGCTTATTCTTTATCTATTTGCATTTACTTATTATTAAAATCACCAATGCTTGATGAACCAAGTGTTGACTGTAATTTTACATCTAAAGTATGTGTACTATAATTACTTACATCATCTAAAGTGAATATATATGAACCTGCAGGTAAGTTTGAGATTTCTCTTGAAATTTTTCCATTAGCCATCTCTTCAGCCGTCGCTTTAATGATATAAGGGTTGTTTTTCGTGCCAGGTTCTGAACTTGCTTCTGTCGAACTTGAATCTGATGACGTTTTGCTGCTATCTATAACGTAGTAAGATATCGTAGGTGTTTGAGCTATAGATTTATTGATAATGCTTTTAATCTCAGCTTCTATTATCACCTTATTGTTATCAGACACTTTTATACTAGTTTTATTAGCTGAAGAAATATTCGAATCATTAATATTATCCTTATTACTGTAAGTTGTTTTTACTTTTTCAGTAGTTCGAGGGTCATAAATAATCTTTCCATTATCATCTTTAATAACTATTGGATCGTTAAAATTTGTTGAATCGTCATATGATGTTCCATCTGCTACGTAACGAAACAGACCTGCTCCATTAATACAATAATATCCACTCTTAAGATAATCCGGCAAATTAATTTTAATGACGCCATTACCAACAAAGTCATAAGCATTTGCTGTCAATTTAAACAATTCATATGAAGAAAAAATTCTTGTATCAGCTGTCATTTTTATCGAATGCCTGTATGTTCCTGTGTATACATCAACATTGTATTGCGAACCGTGGATCAAGCCTTTAATTGTTCCTGATTTTGAAATATCTTTACTGGTTATTTTAATATCACCAACATTTGCAATTGACACAAATGAATCATCTTTTGTTAAATAATTTGCTACTTTAGCAGCTGTAGAATTTTTTTTAACGCCAACAGTATTATTAACGTCTAATACATACTGGCCAGATCCTTTTATTCTTTCTGTTAGTCCGTAAATGCCTATACTATATCCGTGGTCATAAAATCTTTCTAATTTATAACTTGTTGGAAGAGTTGAATTAGAATAAAATATCAATTCATCGCCTTTGTATAAAGTAGGAATTTTACTTTCATTATCATCAGTCATCCACAGAATTCTGTCACTCTCTTCCTCTGTTGTATTTTTATTGATATCAGTCTCTTTGTAAACTGGTCTGAATATATCATACGTATAACTTTTGAATTTTGATAAATCTGTATTTATATCTCTTTCAAGACTTGTCTGTGATTCATCATGCCATACATAATATTGTCCTGAATACAATTTACTTGAATCACAAGTGGAAACTAACGCTTCATCAATAACCGATTTTTTATTTTTGGTTATTGAACATCCTGTTAATGTTATGCATTGAGAAACTATTAAAATACTTGCAACAGTTTTAACTAATATTTTTTTATTCAACATATTCTTTCCTTTCTATTTTATTATTTTATATTTAATCTATTTTCACATCATTCGAATTTACAAGTTTTACATATAAGTCAACAAATGGCTTCATCTCATCATATGTATATAATTCCTGTAATACAAATTCAGTCATAGCCATAAGTTTATTTTCATATGTCATTCCACCACCCTGTCTTGCCGCTGCATTAGCTATTAAGGACATATTATTTGATGTTAATGCACTTAAATCCATACATATATCAACCCAATTTTCAATAATGCTATTCACTTCTTTTAAAATTTTCATAACATCTTTTTCATGATCTGCTTTAACTTTTTCATTAAGATATTTTAAGCTATAATTTATCCCTGTCTGAGCCTTATTTAATGGCAGTTCCAATCTTATAACATCTATACTGACGTCATATACACATCTTAGTTTAACAGATAAAGAATTTCCGTCTTTAGGCGCTGTAACCCTTAATGTATTATTATTTTCATCTTTATATTTAATGACATCATTATTGATAAAATCATTTTCTGTTATATAAAACATAACTTGTTTATCCTTTCTTTTATAGCAAATAATTTAATCTATATATTTAATATGACAGATGAAAAATATTTTTTGGCAAAAAAATAAGACAAGGCGTAGCCTTGTCTTATAATTATGCATTTAGCACACCCATAAACACATTGAAGAATACCACCATATCTATGAGAACCTTTCCACCTCCAGTTAACTGTGGTGCTAAAAACAACATATACATACGTGCAAGCATATTGTCATTAGCTATTTTTTCAGTCTGATCAAGCAGCGAATTATTACGTTTAATAATCTCATTAATCTGTTGCTGTATATCTGAACCTGCTCCGCTTGCAATAGCATAAAACATCTTCATAGACATAGTTAAGTTAGGTAAATTAAAATCTTTCATAAATTCAATATATGGATCGATTGACGTAGGATTATCTCTTATCGCATTATTAAGCTTAATAAGTTCTGGCTGTAAAACTAATGGAGCTGTAGGAATACTCTTGTATAAAGCTACCTGTACACTGTTTGATTGTACATATAAAGCTACATTCATAAGCCATCTTGGAAATTGTATCTCTATTTCATTTTTAATAGCCTTAAAACGCGTGCTATACGTCATTTTGTGTTTAATTAAACAAAATAAAGCGAATATAGCACCTATACCTGCAATAAGCATATCTTGTGCAAATAATCCATATCCTGCTATCGCCACACCGATAGGTAGTACCTTTAAATTCTTGATAAATTCTCTTTTAGCATCATAATTTACGATATATTCATAATATTTTTTTATTTCTGAATCTTTCCTAAGCTTCAGACTGTTAAGAATACTTTCTGAACATATATTATCCGTTATATAGAATAAGATCAGATCTGCAATAAATAATATAATTGCACTTACCTGATAAATCATCGAATCTGTGATATCACCTTCTGAAGGTAATATCTTTTCCATGCCAATACACAATCCGAATGACATAAATATCGCCATAAAGACAGTTATCTTCTTACTATTACGTTCCTTTTTATAAACAGAAGTTCTGTTTACCCATAATTCCCTGTCTTGTAATAATAAATCAATTGCATTATCATGATCTCCACCTACAGTTTCAACCTCAAGCATAAATTCATTAAGCTGGTGAATCTTTTGGCAATCATAAGTTTTTTCAAAATTATTTAAAGCTTTTTCTAACCCAAATTCAGGAATATCATCTATACATTTTTCAATCGCTTTTTCCATTGGAGTACCCTTAAACATTGGTTGAATATCCTGTAATGATTTAAGAACCTTATTGGAATTTTTAAATGAATAAAGCATCTGTTCTATATACTGCGATACTTCGGCAAAACGATTATCTTCATATGTCTTTTTATACATATTTACAATAATCATTGGGATTATAAAAAATCCAGCCGTTATCATAATAACGTAACAAGCTGGCCATAATTTCATTAACATCCCTATTACAATTACTAAAGCTACATATCCTATCATTATACCTAATATTTTTCGTATAGATGATGAAAAGCCCATCTTTTTAATATCGGATAATAAGTTATTCCAGTTTGCATAATATAAGGCTTTCTTGCAACCTTTTTCGTGATTGTCCTTTATCTGTTTTGAAAAAGAACTTTTACTACATTTATCCTTATCAGATGTTTTTTTCTCCATTTGTGCATCGGCGTTTAAAACCAACATGTTTTTCTTAGTTTTATTTTTTTCTTTTGTCTTGTCTTTTTGCGTAACCTTTTTAATTGATGGCATTTTTTTCTGCTATTAAATGTAAATTACATGTAATAATAATGTCTTGACTTATATAGTTAATTATGACACTATCATAATAGCTTCTCCTTTCTATATATTTACTGCTTTAAGATATTTGTTTTTACGCCACTATAGCTGTCTTCAAAATCTTCAAGTCCGAATTCAGCAGTATCTTCCCTGACCTTTTCTTCTTTCTTAAGCTTTTCTTCAAGCTTTCTTTTAGCTTCAGCCTGACCGCTTATATCATACATTAATTTATGTACTGATTTACTCTCTGATTCAAATTCATAGCCTTGCTTAGCCAAACGTCTGTCTACTTCATCATTCTGTAAAGGGTTCTCTATATTAGCATTTCTGAATTTCTTTTGAATCTTTTCAGGAAGGTCGTTTCTAAACCAGTGGCCTGTATTTAACACTAATATACATTCTCTTCTTTTTGATTCTATAGGATTATCATCATCATATCCAAAAAAACCTATCTGATCTATCATACGAACCTGTCCACCCTGGCCATCTGGATGCATTGAGATGTACACACCAACATCCACAAACTCATATACGTTGTCTTCTGTTCTGTCCGCTGTTATTGGGTCATTAGCCATGTTGACAATTCTTTTAGGTATTTTCTGGACATCATCAGTATGAAGTGTTGTTATACCCTTAACGCCTGTTGTGAAACCCTGTAACAAGTTTTTAACTTCCTCGCCTCTGGTTTCAGCAATCATTATCCATTGAGGGTTTTGTTTTAATGAAGCAATAATTCCTTTAGAGTAGTCAAAAACTTTATTTACTTTCATTTCGATACAATCGGAATCAGGATGTAGTGTTTTATAATGCCACTCCTGGACATCTTCTATTGTGATAACACGTTCATTACTTGGAATATAACCAGATATTAACTTCGCACATTCTGTTTTACCTGCACGAGGTTCACCACAGATAATGATATTCATATGTGCTTTAATACAGTTAGCTAAAAGTGATAATGTTTCTCTTGTGAAATAACCATTAGTTATAGCTTCCTTCTCGATGATTCGCTGTACCACTGGTGTTTTTCTAATACATACAGAAGTACCTGTCTGAGCAATAGAATTATGTACAATCGAAATACGTAAATCTTCTGTTTCTGCTTCAAGCGAAGGGAACTGCTGATTAAATTCTTTTGCTTCAGCATTAGCGATATTTTGAGCAAGTCTTCTTATAAATCCAGGATTTACTTCTATCTCAGTTCTTTTAACTTTTCTGTTTAACTGGTCAATTGTCCATAAGTCCTGACCATTGAAATCAATATCTGTTATTTTATTATCAAGTACAAGATCTTTGAGTGGCCCAAAATCTTCAGGTTTAATTATAAATCCCTTATTGTTTTCCTTAATGTTTTCTCCTTCTTCTTTAACTTCGATAAGAGATTCACCCATGTCCCAAATATCAGATTTTTTTTCTATTTCTTCATCTGTATTTACTTTTTTTTGTTTTATATTGGTCTTGATATATTTTTCTTCCTTGTTATTTCTTAAAAAAGGCATGATTTTATTGTTTCCTTTCTATGTTTATGTATTTATATAATATATGACATATCAAAAAATATTTTTTAAAAACATAAGGAGTATTTGAAAATCAAATACTCCTTATGTTTAATCAGCTGCTATATTCTTTTTTACTTACTTGGTGTAATAATTGTATCTGCACTGGCATGCGCACTAGATGCATCATCCGTAAACTGCTTAACGTTATTAGCCATGCCGTCTCTCACACTTGGTGCTACATATTTAACGATAGCTACTAATAATACTACTACTACAGCTGTAATGATTGCTGGTCCCCATTCCTTTAAAAAATCCTGCATGAGATTCCTCCTTAAAAACTTAAATTTTTATGTCTTTTAGGAATTCAAGCACATTTTTATCGTAACCTTTTTCATTCTTCATAATTGTGAGTGCTTCATCCTGTGTAAACGAGTTCCTGTATACACGACTTGAAGTAAGCGCTTCATAAACATCTATTGTATGAAGCATTTTCGCATATGCAAGAATCTCTTTATCTTCACATCTAGGGACATCTTCGAGCGTTAAAGGATTAATCCCATGATGATAAAGAACAATATTACAGATTGTTTCACTTACATCCATGTCTTTTAATATTTTATAACTGTAATATGAATGTAGATTTATAATCTGTCTTTCTAAAGTTGTTAACTTACCAACTTTATTAAGAATTAAGGAAGATATATAAATCTTACCTATGTCATGTACAAGTGCAGCATCAGCTAATAAATGCGTATTCATATTAAATGAATGTTCTATTCTTTCCGCAATATTATTTGCTCTTGTACAATGAGATAATGTCTGAGAATCTAATTGCTGTAACATTAAATAAGTATTGTCTGTGAAATTATTTTCATGTTGCATTTTTTTATCTCCTTATTGATTACATTTAAGATATAACAGACAAAAAAATTTTTTTTACTATCTTTTAAAAATAGAAAATTCTATGCTTTCACGAATATAATTTTAGAATTATATTGTTGTAAAGTTGTTAAATCTACTATTTTAGATATATCATCATTTGTGTAATCCTTATTGCTGTATGTGTTATCGCCTGTTTTTAATTTCCATTTATTGCTATAGTTTTTAATAACTGGCATTTTCTGTCCAATGCTGATAGTATATTCGCTAATAACAACATTATTTTTTTCACGATATTGAACGATAAATTGTTTCGAATAATCAATAGCATCTAATAATACAATTTTGTCATAATGGACAGTTCCTTTTTTTTTGTTAGGATTTTTGTAATGCTCAATTACTCTTATCCCAATCAAACCTTTATCATAATCTGCTGACATTATCTGGACTTCTATATCCGAATTATTTTCGATTGTATACAGAAGATTTTCCATTAAGTCTGAAACAAATTCATCTTTTCCCTCGATAGTATAAGTTTTGTTAGATATTAAATTATCTACTGTCTGGTCTACAGCAGATGTCAATGATGTAGTTACTTCTTTTTGCCTTGTCATTTGCCCGTTAATTGTAACTATTACCATTATTATCAAAATTGCTGTGATACAGCCACCTAATCCATACATAATATGTTTCATAATTCTATCAATCAACCGCTAAAGTCCTTAGGAAAAGCGATACTCCTTTCTGCTATTTATTTACATACAAGCAATAGGTACCTGTATATGATGAGGATGTATTATTTGATGAATTGTCATCTGTAACATTTAATGTTACATCTAAAATATAACACCCTGATTTTAAGAAAATTATCTTATCATCAGCATGATTATTAGCATTAATATAGATACTAAAAAACTCATTTGTATCATTAACAGTTCTATCATTCTTGATATAAAATACATTATTATTAGAAGTTCCGTACTTTATAGAATTTATTTTTATATATGATTTGACCGTTGAACTTGAATTACGATCCAACAGGTTGTATTCCTTGTCATTCATCTTAACTGTTCCAGTAAATAATGTATCAGCATTCTGTGAAATATTTATTTTGTATTGTTTATTGATTACAAATTGGGTTAAGCTGATTAACAGATTAAAATCTGAAAATTTTGTAAAAGATGAATTTATACTATCACTTATATTACTGTCTCCTACTACAGCAACAGAATTCCCATTACTATCCTTTATGAAATTGACATCATTCTGCAAATCAATTGGATTTCCATTAGCATCTGTTTTAATCTCTCCATTTTCATCAACATTTTTTGCTATAAAAGCATAATTGTTAGAACCGTCTGTTGCTATATTAAGCAAACCCTTCATCCCCGTTGTACTTCCAAATAATATAACAATTCCAATAGCAGCTATTAAAAAAGCTGTTATAACTTTGCCGTACTGTCTTAAAAATTCCTGCATAATTTATTATCACCTCTTTATATTGAATCACTTAATAATTTAGTGACTGTGTAAGTCAAATAACCATCCAAAGGTTTTTTTCGTGTTTCATCATATGTTTTAAAAATCAATGTATAAAATATAATTACAATGATCATAAATGCTATTGCAGCAATTATAATTTTTCCGTATTCTTCTAAAAAATCTTTCAATTTTAATACTCCTCTCTTTCTATATACTGTAATAATTCATAATTAAAGCGAGTATCAAACAAATAATTGTAAATGTAATAAAATAAAAAATTGCACTGCCAAAATCATCTAAAAAATTTTTCATATATTCACCTTACCTTGCGTAAGCTTTCGCAATATGGATAGAACCTTTTGTGTTTAATAATTTGATTGAATAATAATATTTAACATTGACCTCTGCCATATCATTCCATCCATCGTTATTTGTGTCAAAGATTGTTACATCTAATACATAACCTTTGTTCTTAGCATCTTCTTTTAACTGGTTTACAACTGTTTGGGAAAAATTACTGGCTTCAATAGATGAAGCTGCAATTGTTGCAAATTGTTCAGCATTAGCACCATCAACTGAAGCAGATATTATTCCTGTTCCCATAAACGCTATTACTAAAATTATGATAAAACTCATAAAAATTTTTCCTATCTGTTCCATAGCCTATCCTTTCTTAAATAATTTATCTTATATTAAATATGACAGACTAAAAAAGATTTTTTAAAATGCAAAAAAAATAATAGAGTGTATTATGTACACTCTCAGACTGTAGACAAAGTCCGAGGCGAAAGTCTCGGATTTTTCTTATTTCAGGA
>OGFG01000264.1_pt1 | contig 64660 bp, 75 predicted proteins | sample 1570761 | NCBI WGS metagenome assembly OGFG01 (sample SAMEA2581938, study PRJEB24529) | metagenome | biome: Human gut stool | place: China | collected 2011
ATTAAAGCAATATCTTCTTTATAACGATGATATTGATCAGCACATACTTTTAAATCTGATGTTCCTTCAGGAACAACTTTAACATCTTGACATGAAGGTCCTTTACCATCTTCTAAACTAGCACCTTCTACTTGATAAGCACTTGTACTTGCCCCCCAAAGGAAATCTTTAGGAAATGGTTTTAAAGTTTTGTGTAACATATTTTAAATATCCTCCTTAAATTCAAGGCTATTATACATAAATAATATTAAAATATTGATTTTTTTTATATTATGAAAAAAATGGGACAGTTAGGCTTGTAACTGTTCCCATTTTTCCATGGTTACCATTAATTCCATTTCTTTTTCTTCAATAGAATCTGTAATTTCATTATATTTTTTATAATTATTCATAACTTCTTCACTTGTGAGTTCTTCTTTTAAAGAATTAATTTCTTTTTCTAAAGAATCAATCGTTCTTTCAAGTTTTTTAATTTCATTCTTAGTTTTTTTATCAATGATTTGTCTTTGTTTAGCTTCTGTAACAATCTTTTGAGTTGTTTCTACAACAGGTGTTTTTTGATTTAAATAATCATCATAATTACCATTATAAGAAAGACATTGATCTTTTTGTACTTCAATAACACGCGTTGCTATTTTATTAATAAAATAACGATCATGACTAATAAATAAAATTGTTCCTTCAAAACTCTTTAAAGCTTCTTCTAAAACTTCTTTGGAAGAAATATCTAAGTGGTTGGTTGGTTCATCTAGAATTAAGAAGTTAGCTTGTTTTAATAGAACTTCTGTTAAAACAACACGTCCTCTTTCTCCACCAGAAAGCATAGCAATATCTTTAAAGACATCATCACCTCTAAAGTTAAACATAGCAAGTGTACTTCTAATTTCTTGATTAGTCATACGTGGATAACAATCACTAATTTCATCAAAAATTGTTTTGTTATAGTTTAAAGATTCATGTTCTTGATCATAGTAAGCCATTTCTACATGACTACCAAAACGTATTTTTCCATGATCAATAGGTAATTGACCTACAAGGGCTTTAAATAAAGTTGTTTTACCAACACCATTTTCCCCTACAATAGCCACACGTTCACCTTTTTTAATATCAAGATTACAGTGTTCAAAAACCATTTGATCATATCTCATTGATAAATCAGTTACTTTTAAAACATCATAACCTGATTCAATAGCAGGTGTAAATTGTACTGTAATGGCACTTGGTAAGTTTTCAGGACGATCTATACGTTCTATTTTTGCGAGTTGTTTTTCTTTAGATTCAGCACGTTTGATACTTTTTTCTCTATTAAATGATTTTAAAGTATCTATACTTTCTTGTATTTTCTTTATTTCTTTTATTATGGTATCTAAAGTATTTGCCATACTTTTATGTAACTCATAAGTATTACTTCCACATACTAAGTATGGTTTCCAACCATAACCCCATAATAATGATGATAATTCGTCATCACTTATTCTAGCTAAAATAGTTGGATTACTTATCTTATAACCATTTAAATGTAATATAGGAAGAACTGCTCCATCTGTTTTAGGATTTAAGAATTTATTTGAGTGCCAGCTAGTGGCTAATGGCCCAGTTTCGGCTTCACCATCACCAATTACACAAGCAGCAATTAAATCAGGATTGTCAAAGACTGCCCCAAAAGCATGAAGTAGACTATAACCTAGTTCACCACCTTCGTTAATTGATCCTGGTACTGTTGGTGCTACATGAGATGATACTCCTCCGGGAAAAGAAAATTGTTTAAATAATTTCTTTAAGCCATCATAGTCTTCAGTTATATCTTTATATGTATTTGAATATGTTCCTTCAATATAAACATTTGATATAAGGGCATTACCACCATGACCTGGTCCGGATATATATATCATATTTAAATCATTATTTTTTATTACCCTATTTAAATGAGTATAGATAAAGTTTTGTCCTGGTACTGTACCCCAATGACCAACGATTTTCTTCTTAACATCACTCCACTTTAACTCTTCTTTTAAAAGAGGATTATCTAATAGATATAACTGACCTACTGATAAGTAATTAGCACATCTAAAATATGAATCTAACTGTTTTATTTCTTTTTTACTAATACTCATGTTCTCACATCCTTATTATTCTATAATTAGTATAGCATAAATAAAAAAGTCATGCAATAAGTATTTTAATTTAATTTTTTTTATGTTATAATTATGACTGGAGGTATTATATGAAAATAATAGAACTTACTGATATTCAATTTAAGAATTATGCTAAGATACATAGTGCTAGAAATTATATGCAGACTACTGAATATGCAGGTACTATGAAAAATTATAGTAGATTATATTTAGGTTTTATTAATGAGAACGATAATACCTTAATGGGAGCTACTCTACTTTTAGAGAGAGAGATTCTTAAGTTTAAGGTTGGATATGTACCTGGATGTTTTTTGATTGACTATGATAATGATAATTTATTTAAAGATTTTATTAATACTTTAAAAGATTATTTAAAGACTAAAAAGTATGTATATTTGACCACCGATAATATTACTACTTATAAAATGTTTGATAAGAATGGTCAGGTATTATATTTTGATACTAATATTATTAAGATTATGGATGAACTATCTTTTAGAAAGAATGAAAAAGTACCTTTTAGAAAAGTAGTCCTAGAAACTGAAAAGACTCCTAATGAGACTTATAAGATGTTTAATTCTAATACTAAGAGAAATATTAATTTAGCTCTTCAGAGAGCAATTACTATATATAGAGATGAAAATAATAACATTGATACTATGCTTAATATTGATTCTAATATAAATAAAGACAGAATTAAAAATATACTTGATAATTTTAATGGCAATGATAATAAAGCAGAAATATATTTTGCTAAAATAGATCCTGAGAAATATATTAATAACTATCGTTTTCTACTAAAAAAAGAAGATGAAAATAATGATAAATTAAATAGTATGATGCAAGATTTTTCTATTAATAAAACTGCTTCACTAATCAATAAAAAGATGGAATCTGATAAAGCTATAACTAAGTATAATAATGAAATTATTAAAGCTACTAATATATATACTAAGTATACTAAAGGTACTAATATTGGTGCTATACTTATAGTTAAGAATAATAGAGAAATATATTTTATGGATGAAGTATATAATAAAGAACTATCTAAGTTTTATTCTTCTCATTTAATTAAATGGGAGATTATTAAAAAATATCTTGATGAAGGATATAAGATATTTAACTTTGGTTCTATTAAAAATATGGATAAGAATAATGGTAACTATTTATTTAAAATGGGATTTGGTGGTAAAGTATATGAAACTATTGGAAGTTATGATTTGGTAATTAATAAATGGTTATATGGTATTGTTAAATTAATTAGTAAGATAAAAAAATAAACTACCTTTTTGGTAGTTTTTATGTGTGCACTCTATAGTCTATGGTCTATAGAGTGTTTATTTGAGCCAATAATATTGCCCTAAAATAAATATATCAGCCATATCTATTATATATAAGCAGGAAGTAATGACAAATATTTTATATTATTATATTAAATATTATAGTAAGGATAATACCTAGAAAGACTCCTAGTAATGTTTCTATAGGTTTATGACCTAGTCTATCATTTAAGTTAGAATTAGTTATTTTATTTAGTATATAGGCTTGTTTACTACTTTCATATCTTATGCCCATGGAATCATATATTATTAAAAGAGAAAATATTATTACTATACTTGTTAAGGGGTTATTTATTCCATAGTTTAAATAAATCATCGTACTAAGAGAGGACACCAAACTACTATGAGTACTAGGCATTCCACCCATTCCATCAAATAATCTTAGTATGTTTATTTTCTTTGTTTTAATAGTTTCTATTATAAATTTAATACACTGAGTAATTACTCCTACAAAAAGAGGAATAATAATATATTTCATTTATACCACCTAGTATATTTTATTTAATATAGTCTAATAATGTTTTACTTTTTAAGTAAATTCCTGAATATCTATCATAATAATCATTAATAAATTCTTCTATTTCTTTCATTATTTCTTTAGATATATCTAATTTTGTTATTTTAGATATATCAACATAATATAGCATTCTTATTAAGCTTATTGTTTTAGGAGATACTATCTTTTCATTTCGGTAGCAGTCCCTGCAGACATATCCACCTAGATAACTAGATATTGTTACGATATTATGATTATTACCACATTCAATGCATCTATCTATTACTGGTTTAATACCTAGATAATCTAATAATTTTAATCTTAATATATTAAATATTACTTCATAATTATAGCCTTCATTTATTTTATTTAAAGAGGCTAAATATAAATCATATATATTACTACTTGATTCATGTTTATATACTTTTAAGCATAATTCTGTTATATATGTTACATAACTTACTTTATTTATATCTTTCTTGATAGTACTATAATTGTTTATAATATCAGCATCTATTAATTTAGATAGTCCTTTTTCTTTATATTGAATATTAAATATACCTAAAGTAAATTTATTAGTAACTGCAAAAAAGGGGCTTTTTATTTTCTTGGCTCCTTTTGCTATTATGTTATATTCTCCATCTTTAGTTAATATATTTATTATTTTACTACTCTCTTCAAAGGGGTATTCACTAACTATAATACCATCTATTTTTTTGTACATATTATTTTCCTTCTTTGCCATAATTTTTATACTTTAAATAATATTCTATTTTACCAGTATTTTTAAACAATAGCCATAAAACCTCTTTATTCATTTCTTATCACCTATTTATATTTTGTGATATTTATAGATTATTTATTCAAAAAATCTTTATATCCAATCATATTTAAGAATTTTTCTTTATCACGCCATTTAGGTATTACTTTAACAAATAAATCTAAATATACTTGTTTACCAAAGTATTCTTCAATATCCTTTCTAGCCCTTATACCTATTTCTTTAATCATATTACCATTCTTACCAATAATAATCTTTTTTAGATTTTCTCTATCGACGATAATTGAAGCACCTATATTTATTATTTTTTCTTCTTCATATAACTCATCTACGATACAAGTTACTGAATGTGGTACTTCTTCATCAGTAAGTTCTAGGACTTTTTCTCTTATTAATTCTGATATTATAAACTCTGGAGAACTATTAGTTACTGTGTCTGAATCAAAGTATTTAATATTATCTGGTAGATATTTTTTTATTACTTCAATTAATCTATCTATATTGTCCTTTTTTCTCGCAGATACCGGTATTACTTCAGTAAAATTATAAAGAGACATATATTCCTCTATTTTAGATAATATCTCCTCACGAGGTAGTTTATCTATTTTATTTATTACTAAGAATACAGGTTTGTTTTCAATATTTTTTAATATTTCATCAAGTGTTATATTCTCCATTTTTTACTTTCCTCCCCTCTATATATTATATTCAATATTTTTTTATATATTCCTTTATTTTATAAAAAAAATATTTTTCTTTTGTGCCCGTTCCTTATGTTGTTATTATAATATACTATAATTTAAAAAAAGTCAATTACAATAGTATTACATTTTTGTAATATAATTGTAATATTTACAATACTATTTCATTTTTTAAATAATTTTTTTTGTTTTGATATAGCCACATTGCTTTTATATTACATTTTAAGCCGTTTTTTATTTTAGGTGTATATCTTATTTACTTTTTGTTTTACTTCTTTTATATTTACTTTTGACGCCTCCATATAATTATATATATAACTTATTATGTAAACTTATTTTTAATACTTTTACATATTAATATATTTTATTTTACTTTTATTATTAATATTGTTTATTATATATCACGCCGTTAATTAAACAACTTAACAACTCCAGCAATAACATAACTATTTTATATTTTAATATACTACTTTTATTATTGCTTTTTATGTGTTTATGTTAGTCGTGGAACATATAGCTATACAATAATATATATTACAATACAATTTTATGTCAACTGTTTTATTTTATTATTTTTTATTTTATTTTATAAAAAAATTATAGTACACAACTTATAAAGTGTGTATGTTGTAAAGTGAATTAATAAGGTATGGACTAGATAAAATTAAATAAATATTTTTTTGTGTTTTAGCACTTGTGAAAATTTTTTTCAGTTACCCGCTTTTAAAATATTGTAAATTTGCAACTTATTTTAAAAAATTAAAATTTTACATATTAACAAATAAAATAATACTTTTACAATTAATATCTTAATAATTTTTAAAATTGTTAATAAAATATTAATATTATAAACAAAACGGGAGCATTATTTTAAAATATTATGTAAGCTGGGGGTATATTTAACAACTATTTATTTAATTTTTTTTGATTAGGTCGCCCTAGCACTTCCGCTCTCGCACCCCTTTTCCGATTTTCCGACTAATCCTTACTCTCCGTTCAATTTCACCACTTTAAATTTTAAAAATAGTGCGTATCGCTAAAATAATAAATTAAAATCGACGAAACCCTTACATATCAAGCTTTCTCAGAAATAATGTCTGCCTAGTATATTTTAAGACAGAAGAAAGCGATTAAAATAAGGTGATAAAAAGACATTAAAAATTTCTTGATATTTCAGGAAATTTCTACGATTTATACAAATATATAAAAATAATCGTATAAAATATCGTAGAATTTCTATAAATTTAAAAAGTTAGAAAAATAAAAAAGTAAGAATAGAAAGTTCAGTAAAAAATAAGTAAGTAATAAAAGAATAAAATTTTTATACATATTATTATACATATAATACATATATTACATATTTAGTGTGTATTTTTCCAAAGTTTTGGTGTAAAAATCCAAAGTTTTGGTGTAAAAATCCAAAGTTCTTGGTGTAAAAATCCAAAGTTTTTCTGTCATAAAAATCCAAAAATTTGGCTTATATCTATTGTGGTTCTAAGAGTACAGGGTTTTTCAATATTTTTATCATTTTTACTTTTTAAAATTTATTAAATTTTTTTTATAAAAAACACTTGACATTAAAAATAAAATCTGATATAATAGAAAATGTAAACAGAAAGAAAGCAGGTGATATATGTGTGAGAAAGCAATCTTCATTATTAATACCTAATGACAAACAATTTCTTACTAATAAGAAAATATCAGACAGATTGTATGTATGGATATTATTAAATGGAGAATATATTGAAGGTGATATATATATAGATAAGAAACCAAGAAATGCTTATAAGAAATTAAATATAGATTATAAATCATTTTACAGAAGATTAGAAGAACTGGTTGAGGAAGGATATTTAATTGAAACAAATTATAAGTATAAAGTATCAAAAGATATAACTGAATATGAAAGATATATATATGAAGATACAGCTCGTAGATTGTTAGAAACCAATATAAACAATATAATAAAAATCTATATATATTTAGGAAGTTTATATTCCACATATGGAAAGAAAGCCTGGTTCACATATAGTAATATATTATCTGAGATAGGATATTCTGAGAACAGAGATACAAGGAACAATAAAAAAATAAAAATGATATTGGAGAAATTAAAAGAATTAGGATTAATAGAATATAGGTGCATTAATTCTGAGCAGGGGGAGTATGTTAAAAAATTTCAGATATTAAAAGTAAACAAGAAATGTACAGATATGGAAGGTGGTGATAATAATGATTAACGAAATATTTTGGGGACTAATGAATAGTATAGCTTCAATTTTAAAATTTGTTGTAGTATTTATTATGTTAGGATTTATATTTTTGCTACCGTTTTTATTAAAAGGTGGTTGGTTACTTGGGTTACTTATATATGGTTATCCTTTAATGATTGGAATGTGGTATTTAACTCAAGGGAAAGATATATATGGTCAAGAGAAAGGAGATAAAAATGAAAATAGAAAGTAAGTATAATATAGGAGATAGAGTTTGGATTGTAGACTCTGATTACAGACATGAAATGGTATATGTGTATTCAGATACAATAAATACTATATGTGTTAATGGTAATAATGAAATAAGATTATGGTTTAACAACTGTGATGATGACTTGCCAGAAGATGAAGTGGTTGCTTATTCAGATTTAGAGAAACTAACTGAAAGAATAATTACTTTAGAGAAATCTGTTAGGGTTAAAAATAATTCAGACTCAAATATAGGTGAGTAATATGGTTAGTGAATGTATAATACTAGAAAAAATGTCTATAATAGATATGGAATTTTATGTTAATGGGGAAATTGTGTATAATTTACCTAATGACATAAAAATGAAAGTTTTATCTGGAGATTTTAGATACAAATGGGTAAAAGATACTTTATATATTGAAAATTATAAATTCAATGGTGAAATTTTTAAAAAAAGCTTAAAAGCTTGGATAATAAATAAAATGTACAAAAGGAGAGTTTAAGTTATGTTAGATATAGAAAAATTAAAAAAAGAAATTGATATGCAAACAAGAAATGGCAGAAAAGAAGTTTATATAAGAATGGAAGATATAAAAGAACTATGTGAAGGTATGGCAGGTTATTATGGTGATAATAGAATGATGATTGAAGCTGATTATATATTAGAACTTATTAATAAATATGAGAAAGAAAATAAAAAGAATGCTTTTAAGGATAGTCTTAAAGTAAATGTAGATACAAAAATGGTTAGTAAAAATAGTCATAAATATATGAATATTGAGAGAGGATTAGACAGATAAATATGAGAGAGCTTAAACAAATGTGGGGTTTATGTAGAACTTGTATAGGTGACTGTAATAGATTAGAATTAGAAGATTTTAACGGAACAAATAAGTGTTCTGGATATGAAAAAGATTTAAGAGAAAGGGATGATTATAAAGAATGGGATACTACAATGAGGAAATAATGGAATTGGCAAATGAGTTAATTGATAAAATATATGAAAATGGTGATATGGATTTACTTGATTATATTATTGAGAATATGAGTTATGAGGGACATTGTAACTCAGAGGATTATAAAGATTGGATAGGTGAATAATATGGAAGATTGGGAAGATATTACTGATTGGTTAATTGAAAGAGAAGATAGTATTATTGGACTTGATTATAAAGGAGAATAAATATGGAATATTTTATGTTAGGTTTAGAAATTAGTGATTTAATATCTGTATCAATATGTTCTTTATTTGGGATATGTCTTACAGGATATGGAATATTTAATCTTGGAATGTTTATTTATACAAAAGTAAAAAAGATATGGAGTGGTAAGAATGTGTAAGAATTGCCGTTGGTTTCCTTGTACTAAGGAAAGTTGTGATTTATTTGGTGGTGGTTGTGAATGTTTTATTACCACTGTTCAGGATATGATTAATAAGATAGAAAAGGAGAATTTAGATAATGGAAACACCTAATTATGTTGCTATAGGTTCAGCAAGGGGGCGTGACATAAAAACTGGTGAAATAGTATATGGTTGGCATTGGAGTGTTATAGAAAATGAGTTCAAGGTTACACACTATATTAGAAAAGAAGGAATTAGTGATATTTCAAAACAAGAGGATATAGAGGTGGATAATGTTTCATTCTTTATTGGATATAGAGATATGAATATGGTGCCTTTGTTTTTAGGAGATAAAGTTAAGTTTGAATTTTTAGGAATGGAATTTGAAGGAACTATAGTTTATAGCCTTGAAGAATGTGCTTATGTAATAAAATGTAAAAACGAAATGTTTCATTTTGGAAAAATTGAAGTTTATAAAAAATAATAAATTTAGAGAAAAGCTTGACTTTCGTTATAAAATGTGTTATAATTAGATTATAAAGGAGGAATTTTAATTATGGAAAGTGTAAAAATGAATATAACATTTATGGGAGAGCCAAATGAAGATAATGAAATGACTGCTGGAGAAATTATAAGTTTAAATGTACCTATATCACAAGTAGAAAAAATCAATAAGAATATAGATGATAATGATATGGAGGCATTAGATGAAACATTCTCAAAAATAGTTGATATTAATGGGAATATTCATAACTTAAATTTTGAAGAAGTATATGAATTTGAATTTACAATGTAACTCTCCTAATTAAGATAGGAGTGTAAGAAATGAATGAGGAATGTAATTGCTGGAATTGTCTTTACTTATACAATCAAGAGTATTGTTTGATAAATGAAGATTATATTGAAGATTTTAGAAATGGAGAAAAAATATATCATGGAACTAAAAATTTTGAAATTTGTGAAGAATAATGAAAATTGGGAAGAACTATTAAGTCAAGACCCTTATAATTTAATAATAACTAGAGATAATGGATATATTATGTTCAAGTATGACCAAATAAAATCTGATTTCTCTTTAGATATAGTCAAAGAAGCAAGGGGAATTATATTTAGAGAAAAAGACTTTAAGGTAGTGTGTTTCCCATTTATTAAATTTTTTAATGTAGAAGAACCTTATGCTGATGATATTAATTGGGAAAATATACAAGTTCAAGAAAAGGTTGATGGTTCTCTTATTAAGGTTTGGGCTGATACTTCTGAGAATGGATTACCAGTTTGGAATATATCTACAAATGGAACAATAAATGCTTTTGAAGCTAATTTAACGGAAAATATGAGTGATTATCATAATTTTGGAGAATTATTTATGTCTGTATTTGATGCTGACATTTTGTTTAATCTAAATAAAGATTACACATATATGTTTGAGCTAGTATCTCCTTATAATAAAGTAGTAGTACCTTATGATAAAATAGATATTTATCATATAGGTACAAGAAACAATATTACTGGAGAAGAACTAAATGTAGATATAGGGGTTAAGAAACCCAAGGTTTACAATTTAAATTCTAAAAATGAAATTAAAGAAGCAGCTGAGAAATTGCCTTTTAGTGAGGAAGGATATGTGGTTGTGGATAATAATTTTAAAAGAGTTAAAATAAAATCTCCAGCTTATGTAAATGCTCACCATTTAGTAAACAATAGAATGATAAATTTAGAAAGAATGTTAAATTTGATTATTGAGAATGAGCAAGATGAATTTTTAGCATATTTCCCAGAATATACAGAAGATTTTAAGAAATTATCTAAATTATACAATAAATATAAGGAATATTTGCAAGAAATTGAAAATGAAGTAAACAGATTAAAACAGACTGTTAAAACAAAGAAAGATTTTGCCCAAGTATTGAAATCTGAATTTCCAATGGATACAGCAGTTGGTTTTATGCTTTATGATAAAAAAGTTAAAAATTGGAATGAATGGTTAAAGCAACAAACAAATGCAAAAATTATAGAAAGGATAAAGAAGATATGAGACCTAAATTTTATATGTTAGTTGGTTTACCTGGTTCAGGAAAATCAAAAATAGCAACTGAACTTGGTGGAGAAATATTTTCTTCAGATAAATTAAGAGAAGAATTGTATGGAAATGAAAATATACAAGAACATAATTCTGAATTATTTAAAGAACTACATGCTAGAATAAAAAGAGCTTTAAAAAATGGAAAAGATTGTATATATGATGCTACTAATATTAAAGCTAAAAGAAGAAAACAATTTTTAACTGAAATAAAATCTATTGATTGCGAGAAAATCTGTATAATGGTTGCTTCTGATATAAATGTTTGCCTAGCTAGAAATAGGTCAAGAGATAGAATAGTTCCTTATGAAGTAATTAAAAGAATGTATTTTAATATAGATATTCCACAATATAGAGAAGGTTGGGATAAAATAATAATAAAAAGAGCATTAGATAATAATAATGAATATGATATATTTAAGTCTATAGATTATTTAAGTACAATTAATCACGACAATCCACATCATTTATTGACCATAGGTGGACATATTCAAGCAGTAACTAAATATATTATAGATAATTATAAATTAACATTTGCAGGAGACATTCATAGATTAGAAAGATTAATTACTGCGGCTATGTATCATGATATTGGTAAAAAAATAACAAAAACTTTTGTTAATTCAAAAGGAGAAACAACTGATATAGCACACTATTATAATCATGAAAATATTTCAGCTTATATGTATTTGTTATATGAAACAGAAGAAAATATAAATAATAATTTAGATAAAGTTTTATATGTAGCAGATTTAATAGGGTTGCACATGAAAATGCATTGTATAGGTGCTGATAAATCAAAAGTATATGAAAAAATAAAAAAAGAAGTAGGTCAAGTTGAATTTGAAGATTTATGTATTTTAAATGAAGCTGATACTATTTGTAGTTAGGAGATTATATGAAAAATATTTTGATATTAATTATTGAGATTATTGCGTTATTATCAGTAATTCCTATTACTATTGCAATTGTATTAGGAGTTAGAACATTAATTATTTGGGGAATATTTAGTGGAATAATATATTTATTTGGATTAAGTTTTACTTGGGGAATTTGGAAATCATTTATATTAGCTTGCATACTTAGTTTAATAAAAATGTTTTGTAAATTGTTTTTTAGTGGAAAGTAATTATAGAAAGGAATGATTATATGCCAGAAGTTATATTAATATCTGGAAAAGCAAGACATGGTAAAGATACTGCTGCAATGGCTCTTAAAAGATGTGCTATTATGAATAATAAAACAGCATTAATTATTAGATATGGAGATATATTAAAATATGTCTGTAAAGAATATTTTGGTTGGAATGGTGAAAAAGATAGTAAAGGTAGAACTTTATTACAACAAGTTGGCACTGAATTAGTAAGAGTTAATAATCCAGATGCTTGGGTTAATTGTGTTATTGAGTTAGTTAAAGGTTTTGGAAGTAAATTTGACTATATATTAATACCAGATACTAGATTTCCAAACGAAATAGAGGCTTGGAAAGATACTGGTTTTAAATATACAAGTTTGAGAGTTGATAGATATAACGAAGATATGACATTATTTGATAATGGATTAACAGAAGAACAAAAAAATCATTTAAGTGAGATTGCATTGGATAATTATAAGTTTGATTTTAAGATTTGTAATACTGACATATCTAAATTTACTGATGATTTAGAATGTTTCTTTAACGAATTGGAGGATAATGAATAATGGAAATAAAGTTAATTGATTTTTTAGAATTGGTAAATTTTAGAGCTGGTGTTTCAAATTTAGATACGGATACAATTAGAATTTATTATCCAGATAAAGATGATTTATCTTTTGGAAACTTATATAGAAATGATAGATATTTTGAGTATGGAGTATATGATTTTAGTACCAACACAAGACAAAGAATAATACAAACGATAAATCCTTTTATTCTTAATTGTTATGTAGACCAAATTCAGGTAAATGAGGAAAATGGAATGCTAGAGATTTTTGTTACTATTTTGTCTAACATTAAAGATAAAGAATTAGATAAGAGCCATTATGATTTAGAAAAATGTAAACTAGCAGAAGAATAAGGAGGATAAAAATGGGAAACGATATAAATAACATAGATGATGCTTGGGATTATTTATATAATTTATTATCAGAATTAAATAAATTGACAGATACAGTAAAAATTAATAAACTATTAGCATTAATGGAAGCAATAGAAAAAGATAATTTGTTATAATGGAAGGTGGGGTATTCATTGAAGAATAAAACAGGAAGAAATTTATTAGAGCAACGATATGGAAAAGGATGCTTTATGGAAAGAGCTGGTATAAGAGAGATAACTGAGGATGAGGAACAAGAAAATATACGAACAATAAAAGGATACAAAAAATTAAATAGAAAAATAACTTATCATCATATCTTTGAAAAACAATATGGTGGAAAAGTATCTATAGAAAATGGTGCTAATTTAGCTAGCTATAACCATGAGTGGCTTCATGAACAAACCCCAGAAGTTAAAGAGGAAATAAATAGACAATTACAAGAATTTAAAAGACAATTAGATGTAACACAAATAAAGGTTACGGATAAAGGATTGGATATACAAAAATCTAGTAGATTAGAGTTTGATATGTCTGATTATATAGAAATCCCTTTATATGAAGATATTAAAGAGAGTTCGCCTAAACATAGTTTTAACAGAGCAAAGACAAAAAGAGAAACTATGAAAATGATTGAAGAAGAACTAGATAGATAATAGGGGGTTATTAAATGCAAAAATTACAGCAATTTTATGTGTTAAAATTTAACTCAAGCAGATTAAAAAAATGTAACTATGATATAAAAATAGATATTAAAACTGCTAGAAAGAATGATGAAATAATTTCATTGGGAGATAATCAAGTTTTAAGGTCTATAAGAAAAATAAAAGGTAGAAATATAGATTTTGACTTTATTAATGGACTTTTTAAAGAAAGAAGAAAACTTACAAGAAAGCGAAATTGTATAGAGAATAAAAAAAGGATAAGGCAGATAGATAAAGATATTGATAATTTGCTTTTTATTCCTGAATATGTGTCTGTGGTAATAGATAAGCATTCCCATTATAAACAAATGATAAAAAATAAATTTAAGGTAAATGGAAAAACTTTTGTTAGATTGTTATGTGGAGCAGGTAATGCAAGAAGGAATACAGTATTTTTTGTACAAGAAGATATTTATGATGAGTTAGATAAGATATTGCAAAATGGTCATAAACCTTTGAAAATAACAGAAAGTAAATATAATGCTTATTATGCATTGTCAAATAGTGCTACTTATAGTGTTAGTGAACCTAGAGTATGTGTGGTTCCTGATAAAGAAATTCAAATGATAAAAAAGATAGATTGGGTTACAGAAAGTGAACCAGATGATATTATTGAGGAACAAGATAGAGAGTTGACTTTTAATTTATGGGATGGAATGGGTATTTGTTCTCCTGAACTTGCAGAAAAGTGGGCAGAAGATTTAGAACTTGATTATACTCCATGTTCATTTTGTATAAGAAATTATTTTGTAAAAGGAATGGTTTGTGTTTTTGATTTTCATAAATTTTCACGAGAAGTAGCTAATAAGCATATAATAATAGATTTATATGGTAATGAAGTAGATACTGATAATATAGATATGATAATAACTGAAAGTCAATTTAAATTATGGAAAGGCTATGAAAGCTGGGAAGATTATTTAGATTGTTGTAAAGAAAATGACCGGTCGTTGGGGAGTTACAAAATTTACACCTAAAGAAGATAAAACATCGGTATTTACTAATTATCAATTTTTACAAGTATTAGATTTGGATACTCCAGAAAAGATTGAAGAATTATGTAAGCCTACTGTTGAATGGTTAGATAAAATAATAAGTCAAGATAGTGATTATGCTTTATTATATTTATTAGGTGGTTTGTGTGACAAACCTTTGGATGAAATGGAATTAGATGATTTTATGAATGTATTTAATTCTTTAGAAGCTCCAGTTAGAGCGTTAATTTTAAATAGAGATATGCTTGGAGATAATTATATAAAAACAAAGTTGGCTAGATGTTTAAATACAAAAATAAATGAAAGCTATTTAGGTAAATTATTAGTTAATGGAAATTTTCAGTTTATGATAAGTGAACCGTATGCTTTGTGTGAACATATATATGGATTACCTATTAAAGGATTATTGAATGAATTTGAACATTATAGTCAGTATTGGAATGATAGAAATGTAGATACTGTAGTAGCTATGAGAGCTCCATTAACATGGAGAAGTGAAGTAAATACTTTACACTTGCAAAATAATGATAAAGTAAATGAGTGGTATAAATATTTATATTCTGGAATTATTTATAATGTTTGGGGAATGGACTGTATGCTTCATGCTGACTCAGATTTTGATGGAGACATCATATTTTCAACGGATAACGAGATTATGTTAAGAAATTCTTTTGGTGGAAATCCTATAACTTATCAGAAAAAACCAACAGAAAAAAAATATATAGATACAAAAGATTTATATAAAGCTGATTTATTATCTTTTGATAGTAAAATTGGATATATTACAAATTGTAGTACAACACTTTACAGTATGTTACCTTTATTTGATAAAGATAGCATTGAATACAATACTATTATGCATAGATTGAAAGAATGTAGAGTGGCTCAAGGGAATGAAATTGACCGTGCAAAAGGCTTAGTTGTAAAGGATTTTCCTGAACATTGGACTAAATGGCAAAATCCTGACAAACCAAATGATAAATTTACAAAAGAAGAAATAGAATTTAATAATAAATTATTAATAGAAAAAAGACCATATTTTATGAAATATTTATATCCAAAGTATAAAGTAGAATATAATGAACATAGAAAAAGATATGATTATTTATGTTATAGATTATATGGCATTCATATAGATGAGTTATTAAATTTAGAAAATAAGACTGAAGAACAAATAGAATTGGCAGAAAAGTATAGTAGATTTAATCCATTTTTAGAAACAGATTGTCCTATGAATAATATTTGTAGATATATGGAAAAAGAAGTTGCAGAAATAAAAATTAACGCAAAGAAAAAATCTCCAGATTATATATTTGATATTTTATTTAATAAAAATATTGAAATAACGGAAGACCAAATAAAAGAAATGGAAAAAGTATATAAAAGATATAAGAAAAGAAATAGTCAAAATAAAAATATGAAAAACACATTAAAAGCAGAAGGAGAAAATTTACAAGTAAGAGAAGAATTATTTGATTTGAATTTTGATTATATTAGTGATGACATTCAACGTTTGGCAAACTTGGCAGTATATGTAAATTATTATTTATATCCTTCTTCTTCTAAGAATTTTTGTTGGGATTTATTTGGAGATGGAATTGTATTAAATATTTATGACAATTCTAATCATAACTTTAAATTACCTATACTTGATGAAAATGGAAGTATTGAGTATATGGGTAAAAAATATGAGAATAAAGGAGTTGATATAGAATGTCTATAATATTTAATGAGAGAGAACATGCAAGGAAAATATTAAAAGAAGGATTAAAGACTTCTAGGAACAAAGATTTTGAACTACAATTAGTTGCAAGTTATTTAAGAGAACAAGGATATAATGATAAAAAGTTAGAAGAAGAATTACATTTGTTTTGTAAAGCAAATTTTTCAGATTATAATAAAGTAAAGATGTTTGATTATATAGATAATAAAGTAAAAAGAAGTAAAAAGAGAAAACTTAAAGATGATTTTTCAGTAAAAATAACTCAAGCAGAAATAGATACTGTATTTTCAGAGGATAATGTAAAATATCAAAAACTTTTATTTGTTTATTTAGTGTTAGCTAAATATTATATGGAGAATAGTAATTCTGATAAGTATTATGTGGGATGTGAAGATAATGATATATTTAAACTTTGTGATATGTACACTAGAAAACAAGAGAGATTAGATATGATGCATTATCTTACTGTAAAAGGATATATTACTCCTACTTCTAAAATGAGTTCTATAGTAAATTATGTGAATGAAGATAGTGAAGTAGTAATGGAAGTGGTTCCAGATGAAACAATGATATATAGATTTGAAGAAAAATATTTAGGTGGAATTTTTATTAATTGTGAAATCTGTGGTAAATTAGTAAAGAAAACAAATAATAGATTAAAATATTGTAAAGAATGTGCAAAGGATATAAATGCTAAAAATGCTTTGCTATTTGCTCAAAAAAAATAATTTTTATTTAGAAAACTTTGTAAGCCCTTGACGCTCTAAGAATGTAAAGGGCTTGCTCATTTACTATATATTGAATAAGGATATAGCGAAGGTGGTGCAATGGTAGCATATAAGGTTCATAACCTTAGGACGAGGTTCGACTCCTACATTCGCAACCAAGATAGAGGTAGAAAATCTTTGGATTTCTAGGGAAATGAAAACCTTCCCAATATTAGTACCACGGAAACTTTTGAAGCCCGTGGTCATTTATTTATAGAAAGGTGATTATATGAATTCTAAATATTTAAGAAAAGAAAACGAAGAAGATTTAGATTATGCAATGAGATTAATAGACATAAAAAAAGAAGAAAGACCAGATGATTTAGACTGGGGAGATATAGTAGAATTGCTTGGGTTAGATTTAAATAAAGATAGTCTAAGAAAAAGTCAAGATACTATATTTGGTGGAGTTGCTGTTTATAAAAAGATGAAAAAAAGACAAGCAAATCAAGAACCTATAGATTATAACAGAGAATTAGAAATTCAATTACAAGAATTAAAAAAAGAAAGAACAAAATTATCAGATGAGAGAGCAGCATTGAATAGAAGACTAAGAAATCAATCAAGAAATGAAGATATACAAGACTTAGCTATAAAATGTGCTAAAGAAATTGCTCAATCTGAAGATATAAAAATAGAACCTTTGTCAAAAGAGATAAAAGGAGAAAAAGCTGCAGTATTGACATTAAGTGATTTTCATTTTGGATTAGAAATAAATGAATTTAATAATGTTTACAATGAAGAAATATTTGAACAAAGAATAAACAAATTATTAGAAAAAACAATAGAGTATATAAAACTAAATGAAGTTGGGCGTATATATGTTTTAGGGCTAGGAGATTATATGAGTGGAATAATTCATACAACTACTAGAATTGAAAACAGAGAAAGTATAGTTCAACAAACTATAAAAATATCTGAATATATATATCAATTATTATCAATATTAAGTCAATATGTAGAAGTGTTTTATTATGATATAAGTGATAATCATGGTAGGGTATTTGCTAATAAAGATGAGTGTTTTAATGATGAAAATTTCTCATTATTTGTTAGATGGTATTTAAAAGCTAGATTTGATGGCTCTGAAACAGTTCATATAATGCAAAATGAATTTAGTAATGAAATAGGAACTTTAGAAATATTTGGAAGAAATTATGGGTTTACACATGGGCATAGAGATAAAATGGGAGATATAGTTCAAAATTTAAGCTTAATGACAAAAAGATTTTATGATGGAATATTTATGGCACATTGCCATCATTTTGAAGCTAATGAAGTCCATGGTACTTATATTTATATGAATGGAACATTATCAGGAACTGATACTTATGCTAATAATTTGAGAAGAACAAGCAATCCTTCACAAAATTTATTTATATTAAGTGAAGAAGAAGGAATTGAATGTCAGTATTTAATTAGGCTATAATTAGGAGTTGATTTTAAATGAAACAAATTGCAATGAGAGTTATGCAAAGAATTATTGCATTCTCATTGTGTATTGTTTTATTATTGACTAATATAGGTATGATAATGCCTAATAAAGATAACAATACACAGATTAGTATTCAAACAGAAGAAAATCATAATGTAGAAGTATCACAAGTAAAAGAAGATAAAAAAATAACAACAAGAGGAGATATTGAAAGAAAACAAGAGATAAAAGAATATAAAGTTTATGAATTGATTATAAATGAAGAAATTTTATATTTTGATAATTTTGAAAATGCAAATAAAAAAAAGAATTATTTATTAAATAATACTATAAATTTGCCGGTTGTTTTAAATGAGAATATTCAAAATAATTTAGATAATATATCAAGTGAAGATTTGGTAAATAGTACAATTAATAAATATATAAATAAATATAAAAAACCAACAACATGTTTCCCTACAATTTCACATAAAGTAAGTTCAACTTTTGGGAAAAGGTCTCGTGGGGATTATCATACAGGAATTGATTTGTGTGGTAAATATGGAGACGACATATATGCTTATAAGAGTGGTAAAGTTATAAAGGTACAATATTCTAATGTTAGTTATGGAAATATGGTGTTGATAGAACATAACGATGGAACTAAAACTAGATATGCACATATGAGTAGTATTATTGTAAGAAATGGACAATATGTTGATTGTGGTCAAAAAATTGGGTATATGGGTTCTACTGGTAATTCTACTGGAAATCATTTGCATTTTGAAATAATTGTAAATAATAAGGCTGTAAATCCTTATAATTATATATTTTAATCAAAATTCCTTTAAGGGGGGATAACAAACTACGAGTAGTTGTTATTCTAGGAAAACCATATGGTTTGCGGAGCTATGTCAAGTTGGCATGGCTCTATTTTAATACATAAATTTATTTATAGAAAGAGATGATAGAATGCCAGCAAAGAAAAAAAGTAAAACTGTAAAAAAAAGAGTTTCTAAAGACGAAGAAGAATTAATACAATGTACTTCTTGCGGTAAATTCAAATATAAAAAAGATTATTATGTTAGTTATAATGAAAATCATGCTAGAACAGGAACTTTACCATATTGTAAAACTTGTATAAAAAAAATGTGTAATGATAAATTTAACAATATAGATAAAGAGAAAACTTTGAGAATGCTAAGAACAATAGATAGACCATTTATAGATATGATGTGGCAAAAGGCTTTGTCAAAAGGTGGGGCTAATGTTATAGGAAATTACTTAAAGTTAATTAATTTACAACAATATAGAGATATGAAATGGCTTGATGGTGATTTAGATATGTTAGATAAAAAAGATGCTAATATTAAGCCTACTTTAACTGATATAAAAAATGTTGAACCAATAAAAACAGAAATAGAAAAGTTTGAAGAGTTTCAAGTGACTAATGATATTATTGAGTTATTTGGAAATGGATACACTGAAGAAGAATATTATTATATGTGGAATAAATATAATTTTTTACGAGGTAATTATACAGAACAAACAAGTATGCATACAGAAGCATTGGTTACTTATGTTAGATATAAAGTAAAAGAAGAAATGGCAGTTTCTGCGGGAAAGCCTACTGAAGCTAAGACTTGGGGAGAATTAGCAATGAAACAGGCAGATAAAGCTAAAATTAACCCTAATCAATTAAGTAAAGCTGATTTACAAGGAGGTCTATCTACAATAGGTGAAATAGCGCAAGCCGTTGAACAAAATATAGACATTATACCAATATTACCACAATTCAGATATAGACCAAATGATGCGGTAGATTTTTGTATATGGAATTATATAAATTATGCAAGAAACTTAGAGGGAAAACCTTTGGTTGAGTATAAAGATGTTTATAAATTTTATGACAAAATGCGTGAAGATTATATTACTAGCACAGGAGACCCTTATGGTATTTTTGATGGTGACCCTACATTAAATAACAGAAGTAAGGTGGAACAATTTATTAAGTTACCAGATGAATATTATGAAGAAGGTGATAAAGACTAATGGCTTATATTCATAATTTTGAAAGAGAAGATACTAAACATAGAAGGTTTTCAGGAACACCCACAAGTAATTATGATGCTTGGGACAATCCTACTGTTACTGCTAGTAATGATAGTCAAAAAAGTTTTTTTGAGGCACATATAAGGCAATATACAGAAATGATAAGTTTCTTCAGATGGTATCCAGATTTATTTTTAGATATGATAAGACCTGAAAAAGGTGGAATAAATTTACATTTTGACCAAAGAGTATATTTAAGGTGTATATGTAGATTTTCTAGTGTTTATGGAGTATTCCCTAGAGGATGGCGGAAAAACGTGGGGAGAAGTAATATCTATGTTTATTATAGCTGTTCTTTATCCAGGGGTAACTATGGCAATGACTGCACAAACAAAGGCAAATGCAGCTGAATTGTTAAAGGATAAATATGATGAAATAACTAGACAATATCCATGGTTTAAAAATGAAATATTAAAGGTAAGGTCAGCTAAAGATGATTTTGAGCTTACTTTTGTTAATGGTTCAAGAATAGATGTGTTGGCAAATGCACAAACAAGTAAAGGACAAAGAAGAAACAGAATACAGATAGAGGAAAGTGCTTTAATTGATAATTACACTTTTGAAGATGCTCTTAAACCTATCGTAGAAATTGGTAGAACGACACAAGGTAAATTAGGCACTACTGACCCAATGGAAATAAATCAAGCGATTTCTTTCTTTACTACTAGCGGATTTCGTGGTTCGGACGAGTGGTCAAGAAGCGTACAAATGTATAAAGATATGATAGATTTAAAAGGTGATATGGTACTTGGCTCAGGTTGGATGCTTGGTTGTTGGATGGGTAGAGGTTCTAATAAAAGCCAAATTCTAAAAAAGAAAAGAGATACTGGTTCAGTAGCCTTTGCAAGAAATTATGAAGAAAAATGGGTAGGAGCAGTAGATAATCAACTTGTTGATGTGCAAAGATTATTAAGGACAAGAACTTTAACTAAACCTATTGATGAAGACATAAAAAATGAGAGAGAAATTATATTAGGTGTCGATGTTGCACGTTCTGCAAATAATGCTAACAATAAAACTATTATTAGTGTTATAGAGGAGCATCACGCAGATAATGGGTTAATTAAGCAATTAGATTTAATAAATATGTATTTAGTTTCAAATACTTTAAGTTTTAGTGCGCAAGCTTGTCTTGTTAAAAGAATACAACAACAGTTTACAGCTAAGGTAGTTGTAGTTGATACTAACGGATTAGGTAATGGCTTGAGAGATGAATTGTTGCGACCTAATGTTGATGTTCAGACTGGTGAAACTTATTTACCATGGGATGCCATAAATGGTGAAATAAGGTCAGAATATAGAGAAGCAATACCTATATTATATGCATTGAATTCTCAAAATAAAGATGAAACAAAAAAAGATGGAAGAATTAATAGTTATGCTATTATTAATTTTATAGATTGTATAGAAAGTCAAAAGTTAAGATTATTAGAAGAAAGAAAAGATAATAGTTTTGACCCAGGAGATATAGACCAAGTAGAAGCATTTGTACCTTTTGCTCAAACAAATGCTTTGGTTGAAGAAATAACAAATTTAAAATTAAAACATTTAACTAATGGAGAAGTTACAGTCGAAAAAGTTTTAAGTAAAATTGATAAGGATAGATTTTCTAGCCTTATTTATGCGTTATGGTGGGCAATGGCTTATGATAATGCATTAATAACAGATAATAGAGATTTAGTCATGACAATTGCGAGAATGAATAGTATAGGAGCTCATAGAAGTAGCTCATTAAATAAATTATTTCAATAATGGGAGGGGTGAATAAATGGCTAAAAAAAAATCTAATAAAAAAGTATCAAATAATGGTACAAAAGAAATACAATCAACTAAAATGGCGACCCCTGAACAAATTGAAACTTTAGAAAATTTTGTGAAAACATATTCAGCTGATTTATCTAAACAGTTAAGAAGATTGGATTTGATAACTCAAATATCAAGTAATAAAGGGCAATACAATCCTGTATTATCAGAACAATATGTAAATGATGCAAATTTTAATCCATCTAAAGCAAGTTCTCACGAAATATCTAGGTGGCTTATGTCTCCACAATATTTTGATGCAAATATTAGACATTTAAGTCAATATTTAGAGAATGCAGTTGGACAATATGGAAGAGCTGTATGGTTTTTAAATACAGAAAAATCTTTTAATTATTTATTAACTCCAGCAGATGCTGATAACAAAGATATGATAAATAGTAAAGAGTATATGAATAGTTATAATACGGCATTAAATACTTTAAGAAAGATGAATATAAAATATCAATTTCCTAAAATGGATTTACAAGTAATGCAGGATGGAGTAGGTTTTTATTTTATACAAGAAACTAATGATACTATAACATTCTTACAATTACCTACAGATTATTGTTATATTACAGCACCATGGACATATGGATGGTTATTTGCTATTGATTTAACATATTTTGATAGATTAGTTGGAATGCCAGAAATGTTACCAGAATTAACTGAGGCTTATAGAGTATTTGTAGAAAAAAGAGAAGCAGGTTATACAGGAGAGAAATTGGCTCCTTTCCAATACTATAATTTACCACCAGAAAAGTCTTTCTGTTTAACATTCGACCCAAACAGAGCTGATAAGACTCCTCCACTAACAGGTGCTATGGGAGCTTCTCTAGATGTGTTAAGTTATAGAGATTTATTAAAGAAGAAATCAGTATTGGATTTATGGAAATTAATTGCTATGAAAATTCCAATTGATAAACAAACAAATAAAATGCAAATACCTTATGATGAGGCTGCTGAGTTAATAGCAATGATAAAAGAACAAATGCCTGAAAACATAGTTGCTTTTGCTACACCTTTTGATGCACAAGAGGTTGCGGCAAATCAAGTAAATACTATGGATAAATTAGTAGATTTGGGAGATAATAATGTATTTAGTGCATTAGGAATGGGTGCCGCAATGTTTGGAAAAGAAAACAAGAATGCAGGACAATTAAAAATATCTTCTCAAATTTCATTTGATTATTCAGCTACTCATATGTATTCTCAATTTGCAAATTTAGCAAACTGGATAATTATGCAAAAGACTAGAACTTTTAAATGGAAAGTAACTTTCTTTGGAAATAAAATGGATAAAGATAAAGAAATAGATAATGCTTTAAAATTAGTTACAAGTTCTAATTTCCCTGTTGAATATTTAATGGCTAATACAGGATTTGAACCTTTTGAGGTTGCTAGTTTTGTAAACTGGGCAAATAAATTAGATTTAAAATCAAAAATGAAACCATTGCAGTCAATGAATACAATGTCAAATAAACCAGGTAACGAAGGTGGAAGACCAGAGAAAGATATTGGTGATATGCAAGACAGTGGTGAAAAAAGTAGAGAATATAAAGACAATAGGGTAGGTGAAAAATAGAATGTTTATAGATAACGAAAAAGAATTAAAAGACGTAAAGAAATATACTTGTGGTTCTCCTAATCTTCGTAAATTTTTAGAACAAAATGGATTGGCTCCAATTTATTCTTATCAATTAAACAAAGAAAGAAAGAACCGCACAATGTGGGTATTTATTATGACTGATGAATTATCAAAATTATTAACTCAATGGTCTAATAATAAACCGACTAATAAAATAAAATAAGGTGGTGGAATATATGTTAATCTCAGAAGAGACACAAGAAAAATTAAATTTACTAATTCAAAGATTTTTTCAACATAATCGTTCTTGGGATAACTTTCTAGGATTTTCTAATGTAGAATGGGCATTAAATCATTTTAGTGAAGTATTCCATCAGGGATTAGCACATTTATATCCTTTGCTAGCAGATGTTGTAGCTGACATAGAATTACAATATAATATAGTACCTAAATATTATACTACTCAAAAAGATACAAGAATTTATAGGTCTATATTAGAGTTTTTTAATGTTAATATTAATGAACATATAGAAACATATGAATTAATTAAAGATGCAATAAATACTGCTACGGTTAATGGGGATTTAAATGTTGAGGCAGATTTAAAATCATTGTTAAGACAATTTAATCATTTTATGGAACAAGCTATATTATTAAGAGATAAAGCTGAAATATATAAAGATAATTTAGCAATGTTTGATGGATTTGCTGAACAATTTTATGTTTTGGAAGAAGAAAAAGAAAAATTAAATGGTAATGATTAGTTAGAAAGGAGAGTAAAGAATGAGCGAACAAACAGTTAATTTGCAATTTAGTTTAGACTCAGATAATTTCAGACTTTTAGAAAATGATGGCTATTGCAGTATTGCAGAAGTAGACTTTTTACATATTGGTACGAATAGAAACAAATGTAATATTAGCAAAGAATGTGTAGAGAAATCTTTACAATCTTTTTATAACAAACCTTTATTATGTATATTAGATAATTCTATAATACCTTCTTTATCATCTGACTTTAAAGAACATGCTTATTCAGAAGATGAAAGAAAAAAATTCATAGCTTTTGGTACAATTCCAGAAAGTTCTACATTTAATTTTATAGAAAGAGATAATGGAAAAACTTATTTAACTGCTAAAGTGGTTATTTGGAAAAATTATTTTCCAATAATTATGAATATATTAAAAAGAAGAAATGGTAATGTAAAAGTTAGCATTGAGTTAGCAGTAATAGATGGTAAGCAAGATGACATTACTGGAGTATTAGATATAAATGAATTTAGATTATTAAGTTGTGTACTTTTAGGCGAAGGTATAATGGAAGGAATAGAAGGAAGTCATTTAGAAGTTTTAAGATTTTCTTTAAATGAAAATGATTTCAAAGAAGCTAACGAATATTATTTAAACTTCTCTAAAAAAATATCAGATTATATGATACCAGAAGAAGTTAAGAATTCAATTAGAGAAGGATTAAACTCATATAAAAGTATTGGAAAAGGATGTACGACACAAGATGTTACAATGGCTAAAAAAATAATTAGTGAAACATCTATAGATACATTTCAAATTAATAAAATTTACCAATCACTATCCGCTTCAAAAAACAAAGAAAAATCTTTAACATTTGATATATTAGGTGGAGAAGTTATGGAAAATTGGATTAATGATATTAAAAATGAAAGAGCAGGTGATAAATCATTGAAAGGGTTAAGCAATAATGAATTACAACAACAATTATGGAATGAATTAGGCTCATATAAATATCATGATGGTGAGTGGGAAGGCAGAAAATATTATGTTGAAGAAATTTATAGTGATGAAAAAATTGCTATAATAAGAGATAATGAAACTGCTGAATGGTTTAAAGTTCCATATAAAGTAGAAAATAATAAAGTTTCTATATTAATGGAAGAAAAGAAACCAGTTCATAAGACTTATGAAGAAACTACAGAAAAATTCTCAGCAAAAGAATTCAAAGCAGAAGATGCTACTGTATTTGCTAAAGAAGATTATGGTAAAGGTAAAACTATTAAAGTAAATAAATCTAAAGAAGCAATGTCAGAAACAAGTTGGGGTCAAGTAAATAAGACAGAACTAAGAAAAAAAGTATTAGAAGCAAAAAATTACAAATCATTAGTTAAAGATGTATATGTAATTGTTGAAGAAGATTGGGAAAATGCACCAAGTTCAAAATTGAAATATCCAATTATGGAAATAAAAGATGGAGAAGCTGTTTATAACAGATACGGATTAGCAAGTGCTTTAGCATATGCTGAACAACATAATGAAACAGCGGTAATTACTAAGGTGAAAAGTTTATACAAAAAACTTGACATAGATAATGAAGATGAAGGTGGTGAAAAAAAGATGGCAAAAGAATTAGACAAAGATGAAAAAGTAGTTGAAAACAAACTAGACAAAGACAATAAAGGTATCGAAGAAGTTAGAGATGATGTAGATGCACAAGAAGACGATGTAAAAGAAAAAGACAAAGAAGTAAAAAATGCTAATACATGTGATGATATTGGATTTGTTAAAGAAGACGAAGAAGATATTAAAAAGAATGAAATCGAAAAAGACGACGAAGGTGAAGAAGAGCTAGAAGATGATGCTGATGCAGATAAAGACTACTGGAAGGAAAAAGCTAATGCTTTAGAAGTCAAAAACGCTGAAATCGAAAATGAGCTAAAGAAATATAAAAGAGCTGAAGAAGAAAGAATGATGGCAGAAGAAGTAGATAAATTTGCTCATTGTATGTCAGAAGAAGAAGCTAAAGAATTAAAAAATTCTATTAAAGAAATGTCTATGGATGAAATGAAAGAAAAAATTAATTCAAAAATTGCTGAATTTGCTTTAGAATTAAAAAATAAAGAAGATGAAGCAAAAGAAAAAGAAATGAAATATTCAATTAATCCATTATTTGAATTAAATACTATGAAATTTTCTAAAACTGAAATAAGCAGTTTAGATGATATAATTCATAATAGCCACGCAGAAATTGCAGGTAAATAATAGTAAAAGGAGTGAAATAAATTATGGCTAAACATTTTATAGGGCAAACATCTACAGAAAATCCAGGATATATGCAAGCACAAATAAGAGTTCCAGTTGCTGAAGAATTACATGCTGGTCAAGTAGTTGTTGCTGAAACATTAGACGCTTCATTAGGAAGCAAAAATTTAGGAGTATATGCTCCAACTAAAGTTGCAGATGCAACAAAAGATAATATTGCACTTGTATTAAACAATGGGTTTGAAACAATGGCAGATGGAAGAAGACCAAATGGTCAACCAGATTATACACAATATGTATATCAAGCAGGAGAAGTTGTTACAGCACATAGATTACTTCCAGAAACAAGATACCAAATTTCTATTGATGCATGTGATGAATCAGTTGCAAAAGCTATAATAGTACCTGGAGACAAATTAGTTCCACAAAATAAAAGTTTTGATTTAAAATATGAAGCAAAAGCTACAGGCGTAACAGCTAAAAATTATTTAGTAATTGATGCTGTTAAATACTTCAGATTAGGTGGACAATCTGGAATGGATATGACTAAAACACTTGTAGTTAGAGCTAAAATGGCGTAAGGAGAGGTGAAAGTATAAAATGAAAGAATTAGAAATAATTAGAACTTTTTCTTCAATGGACGAAGTTAAAGTAATAAAAGAAAACTTAGAAAAAGTTTGTAAATATGCTATGAACCATGATGCTAAATTAGGTAAAATGGCTGATAAAACTTTCGCATTAGTTGACTCAGAAATAGGAAACTATAACGAAGTAAATGAAAAAACAAAATTAGCTTTATTATCATTCTGTGCTGACAAAGCTGGAATAGATAAAATACAATCAAATGGTGATGTTATAAGAGCATTTAATAACTCAACATTTGCTACAATCTACAACTCTATAATTGTAGATGTATTAGAAAGCATTATATTAAAAAGTAGACCAGAACAAATATTTAGACTAGCTAACGTTGATGAAGTTGATGTTGGAGATAGTAAAACATATGAAATCGAAACAAAAGGTTTACCAGTTGCTCAAAGAACATCTTATATGACTAACGTAACATTCTTAGATAGTTATGCAAGAAGTTCAATAACAGTAACACCAAAACCATATAGCATTGGAACAACAATGGATTATATAAGAATTTTATCAAATAATTATGATATGGGTAGAGAATTAGCAAGAGTTGCTTTTGCTTTATTATATGCTCAATTAAGATTAGTTGTTGATGAAATTTATTCTGTAACACCTATAACATGTACACCATTCTATCAAAATACATGGAATGCTGAAAAATATGTTCAAATGATAGAAGATTTAAGAATGTTAAATGGTGGAGCTGATATAACAGCTTACGGAACATTACCTGCATTCAATAAAATAGGTGCTCTTGCTACTACAGATTATGGTTTCCAAAGCCAAGATGAAATGATAAGAGAAGGATTTTTAGGTAGAGCTTATGGTGTAGATAACGTTGTAATTGACCAATTCACAGATTTAAGTGAACCATTTACAAATAAATCTGCTCCAACATTAAGAGCTATTCCTAATGACAGAATTCTTTTATTATCAAGTGTAAATGACAAACCAGTTAAATTAGTAAGAGAAAACTTTGTTCATGTAAAAGTTAAAGAACCAACAGAAGGTTCTCAATACAGACAAAACTATGAATATTTCATGAGCTTTGATGCTGCTATAATAACACAAGCTAACTATGGAATTCAATCTGTAAATTCATAGTCATTTAAAAGGGTAGTATTTTCTACCCTTTTAATTTAATATTATAGATTATTATTGAAAGGAGCTATTAATAATGGCAACAACAACAAAAAAAAATACAACTAAATCAACAACAAAAAAAGTTGAAGAAGTAAAAACTGTAAAAACACAACCAGTAGAAACAAAGGAAAGTGAAGAAGTTCTTTCATTAAAACAACAAATAGAGGAAATGAAAAAAGCTATGGAAGCTCTAATGAGTGCAAAAAATGAAGCTATACAACCTGCTCAAAAATTAGTTGTTATGAATGAAGAACAAGAAGTAGTAATAGGATGTAGAGTATTACAAGGTATTGGTTGGCAAGACCCAACTCATACTGTAGGAGAAGTAAGATTAGATTTTAATGAAGAAATATCTATTCCTATTTCAGATATGAAAAGATTTTTAAGACAACATTCTGTTAGAAAGCTTTTTGAGGATGGATTGTGCTATTTTGCAGACCCAGAAAGTTATAAATTATTTAATATAAGAAAATATATTGATTTATCAGACGAAAATTTAATAACAATATTAACAAAATCTGATATAAATGATATAATAAGAGATTTAGATAAAATAACAGACAGTCAAAAAAACGGAAGCATTGTAAATTGTATAGTATTTAGAATTTGTGATATGATAAGAAAACATACAATAAATTTAGATTATTATACAAGAAAAGGTGTTGAGGGATATTTCAATATGGAATTTGACAGAGGTATTTTTACTTTAGATGCTTTTGATAACGTTAGAATTTAATGTGTATTTGTAGGGGAGGTGGAAAAATGGCAACAAGTTTTGAAGATATATATTGTCTTAATTCGGTTATAAAAATAGACCAACGTTTAGCTAATAAACCTTCTTATGCTTTATATGACCTATATTGGAAATATTTGCAATTAGCAATACCATATTTTCAATATGATTGTAGAAAGAATTTGCTTGATTTAGTTCCATTTTCTCTTACAGAATATTCTTTTACAGGTGATGGAGAAAGTAATATATTTAAATTAGACCCAGCACCAACAGTTACTGATAATTTAAGTTTTTATATATCTACACAGATAGATTGTGGAAAGCCAGAAGTACAAATAAATAATTATCAATGGGATGATATAAATAATACTATAACTTTAATAGATATAACACCAGCTATAGGAGAGACTATTAATATTATAACTTATGATGTAGGACATTTTAATGCAGATTTAAATTATGATGAAAAAGCTATTTTAGCTAGAGCAATGAATATACCATATTATGAAGAGCAAATGACTAATAGTAAAATATTAAATTTTGCTACTTATGGTGGAAGTATAAAAATGCACTCACAAGCTGAACAATTAAAAACTTTAACTTCTGCTTATCAAATGACTAAGAGAGAACTTGAGGGAGATGTTAATAGATATACTTATCGTACTGCTCCAGTAGGTTTAGGTGGATTGGGGGCGAGAACAGTATGCTTACACCCACTAAGGTATCAACCAAAACAGAATGTGTCAAAAGAGTAAATAATTTATTACATTCTCAAGACACAACAGAAGCTAACGACCAAATAACAGAACTAACAAAAAGTAATTTTAATAATAGCACTGATTATAGGGCTGTATATAAAAATTTTAATTATAATAAATCTTATGATACATGGATTTATGAAGGTAACGATGAAGATAAGATAGTTGGTTATAAATATTTACAATCTTATCCTTATGATATGCCACAATTTAGAATTGGTGATTATGTTCATTGGAATTTTAATCATAGAGAATTATCAACTTGGCTTATAACTTCTTTAGATACTCAATATTTGTATAATGTTAAAGGAAAAATTTTAGAATGTAATAATTCTTTAAAATGGACGGATGAAAATGGAGAACTTAATTGTTATCCTTGTGTAATAAAAGATGCTATGACTTATACTAACTTTAAATGGGGTAATAAAGGTGTTGTTCAACCAAGTGGAGATATTGTAGTTATGGTTCAAAAAAACGAATATACTTCAAAAATACAAATCAATGATAGATTTTTATTTAATAATATTGGATTTAGAGTTAAAGAATTTTTTAATGTTTTAAATCCTAATTATATGGAAATATATATGATGAAAGCTCCTGAACTTGAAGGAGATGATTTTGAAGATAATATTGCAATAAACAAACAACCAGAAGCAATAATTGATTTAGATGGCATTGTTGTATCACCTAATGTAGAGGAAGTCATGTTAGGGAAAACTGTAGAATTTGATGTATATAATTATATCAATGGAATAAAGCAAAATGATACATTTACAATTAAAGTAAGTGGTATTCCACAACAATATTTTAATTTTGTATCAATTAATAAAAATAAATTTAGTATAGAAAATATAAAACAATATCAAATCAATCCATTAAAAATAGAATGTATTGATGATATTACAGGGAACAAAATAATTAAAAATATATGGCTAGGAGGTAACTGGTAATATGTATTCACCTTGTGATGAAGATAAATTTGAAAAAGTTGCTTATAATAATTATCGCTTAGCGAGAGATTTACCTACTATAATAGTTAATTATTTATTTGACAATTCCCCTGATTTTTGGAAACTATTAAAATATTCGCAAAATCCATTATCTGAACCAGATATGACAAACGAAGAAAAGGCTGATATGATATGTAAATCATCTTTTAATACAGAAGAATATAACGTATTATTTCAAAAATATACTGTAGATGCAATGATTAAGGCAAAATCTCAAGTAAGAGTATTTGTAGATAATATTAGTTCTTATGGAAGAACAAATGCTTTAGCAAGAATAATATTTCAAGTAATTGTGAATAATAATGAAATGATGATTAGCACTCCAGTATCTAAGAATGACAAACGTGATGTGGCTATTATGCAAACGATAGTAGAAGCATTGAACGGGGTTAAGTTAGATAAGACAAAATCTCAAATGTTTGTCAATAATGAGATAGATAGATTTGCGGGAGCTTCACAAGTAAGTTATAATAATGATTATTCAGGATTTCAATTAACAATGGATGTGTGGATTTAATGGATATAAGTTTTGAAAATAAAACAAGTTTGGCTTTTGATAAGCCTTTGGTGTACAAAGATATAATTTTATATCCTGCTACATTGCCTTATTATTCTGTTTTTGCTTCAGCAGATGAATGTCTGGATGTTTCAAGACTAGATGAGAAGGACATTAGATTATTAAGATTACCTTATTTGGAATATATGTATGAAAAATCATTAATAGATGAGGGTTTTAAATACAGATGGAGTATGCTAATATGCATATTAAATATAGTTTTTAAAGAACAACAAGCTTTTGATATATTAAGACAAGATGGTAGGTTATATATAAAGGTTTATCAAAGGTCAGAAAATTATGAATTATTGAATAAAGAAATTAATGTTTTAAAGACAAACTTTTTAGAAGGACACAAAGAAAAAAAAGCAACAGGAGAAGAATTTCAACAAGTCGCTCAAAAAATATCAGAGCTTCAAGAACAAATGTATAAAACTATTATGTTAAGTTCTGAAGATTTTGAAAACATAAGACAATTAATAATGTTGCAAAATGATATAAAGCCTCAACATTATGATGCAAAGACTGAAAGTTTTTTGTATAAAATGAAGGGTAAAATGCAAGAGGTTAAAAATTCAAATGATAAAACAGACTTAGAAGATTTGATTACTGTAGTTGCTTATAGTCTTCATAAAGACCCAGAAGATATGGAAAATATGACTATTAGGAGATTTAATAGATATTTACATATTATAATGAGTAAAGATGATTATTATATGTATAAGCAATTAGAATTAAGCGGTATGATAAAAATGAAGGCTGATTTACCACATTGGATAAGTCACTATGAACCAAAAGGAAAATTTGATGATATATTGGTTAATGGTGATACTTTTATGTCATCATTAGGAGATGGCGGAAAAATTTAATAAAGGAGAGATAAATATGGCAGTAATTAACAAAGGTTTAGCCCTAGTTTCTGTAGCTGATGTTATGTTCTTTAATCCAGTAACAGATGCTTATATGGGTGAAGGTTTAGCATTAACAAACTCAACTATAACTCAAGAAGTTCAAAGTATTGAACAAAGAGGTGGATATTTAAATGCGCTATTATTCGATATAAAACATAGTAAAAATATCACTGTTGAATTAGAAAGTGCTACATTTAAAATGGAATATTTAGCATTCCAAACAGGTACAGATTTATTTACTGGATTAGGTTCAGTATATGATTTTAATGACTGTGTTGATTTTAGAAACGGTGTAGGTGCAACACATAGAGTTCCAGTAGGAAATGTTTATGTAAGAATGCCTAATGGTGCTACTAAAATGGTTACACCAACAGAAAGCAATGTAGATATAGGTATGCCTGAATTTAACGGAACATTACAATGTGCTTATATGTATAATGATACAATTACACAAGTTGAAATAGATACAAAAACTCAACCAAAAACAGTAAAAGCTGTAATGAGAGTTCATGTTCTTACACAAGATGGTGTAGAAGGTTTCTTAGAAATAACAATACCAAGATTAAAATTTGATGGTAGCATAACATTAAATATGACATCTGATGCAGTTTCTACATTTGGTTTAAGTGGTACAGCTCAAGAATATGCAACAGACTGTGGAGACGCTTATTATGCTACAGTTAAATATGTTGCTGGAGAAGGAGAAGAAGTTAATCCGGTAGAAAATATTGTTGCTTCACCAAACGTTTTAACATTCTCAATGGCTGGAGTTCATGAAGCTACTGCTCGTATAGTAGGAGTTAGAACATCACCATATGCAAATATTACTATAGACAATTCTAAGGTTACATTCAAAAGTGCTGATGATGAAACTGTATCTGTAACAGAGGCAGGAGTTATAACAGGACTTAAAGCTGGAAATACTACTGTAACTGCAACTTATGAAGGATTACAAGATATAATATCAATTACAGTAGGTGAATAATATATGGCTTGTAAAGAATATCCTTTATGTAAGTATGCATTTTATGAAATTCAACCTAATAAGTTGAAAGTATTAAAATGTAATAAAAGTAATGAGCTATGTGCACATTCAAAATATTGCTCAAGAATGCTAAAAGTAATTCATACGAGCACATATGTAAATTGTGTATTAAAAAAACAATAAAACTATAGCAGAGATTAGTTTATTACTAATCTTTGCTATTTTTTTTTATGTAAAGGAGAGAATAATGTTTGGATTAGATGTAGCAACTATAACGGCATTAGTCAAATTATTATTTGATGGATTGGCTATTTTAGTTATAATTTTTTTATATATAAAGTCAAATAACATTAGAGATAAAGAGCGCAAAGAAGATAGGGATAGATACAATAAAATGGTAGACGATATTGTGACAGGAGTACATAATGCACATCTTACTCCAAACGAAAGTAAAGATATTGCCTACATAGAAAGACAAATAAATGATAATTTAAATACAATATTAAAAGAAACAGGCGCTTCGAGAGTTAGTATAGTAAAATATCATAATGGAAATAAAGATATGACAGGAAAATCATTTTTAAAAATGAGTATGACAAATGAAGTTATTAATGTTGGAGTAGCTTCTATGATGACAAGTTTTAAAGATATATTTAGGTCTTTTTTAGCCTATTGGTGTCATGAAGTTGAGGAAAATGGTTATTGTATGATTAAAGACGTAGAAGAAATAAAAGATAAAGATGTTACTTTATATCAATATTTAAAAACAATAAATGTTGAAGCTAAATTTGGAGTAGCATTAAAAGATAGTTATGGTAATGTTATAGGTATATTATGTATTGAATTTTTAAACAAAGATGATTTTCATAAAAAAGTTATTGAAGATAGTATAAAGAAAAATTTTCCAAAATTAGAAACATTAATAGCTGTTAATGGGGGTGTTAGACATGAATTGCAATAGTAACACTACACCTTTAATTAATGAAATATCAGGTGTTTCATGTAATAGTGGATGTACTCCAAAGGATATTAATGTAATATGCAAAACGATTGTAATACCTAATGGTCAAGAAATTTTGGCAATTCAAGGAGAAAATAATGCAGCCGTTCGATATTTTTTAGTTCCAAAAATAAATGAAAATGATGTAGATATGTCAGATAAAACATTCACTATAAATATAAAAACAAATTCTGGAAGTATAATTTCTAAACAAATAGAAGAACCAGAAATATTAGAAAATTATATAAAGTTAAAATTAGAAATAACAGAAGATATTACAAAAGAAAGTGGAATAATATCATTGCAAATAGTAGCTATTTCAGATAATTTTGTATGGAAAAGTTATTCTGCTAATTTTAAGATAGCTTCTAGTTTATAAGGAGAGATAATTATGGAAACTTTAAGTATAGTAGTAATTGTAGTTATAGTTGCTTTATTTTTAGGACTAATGGGTTTTAAATTATATAGCAACATAAAATTAAAAGGATTAAGACAAACAGCTATAGATTTAATAGTTGAGGCTGAAAATGTTTATGAAAAAGGAAAAAATAATGAAAAATTTAAATTGGTATTTGATGGGATAATCAATTCATTACCAGCACCAGCAAAAATGTTTTTAAACGAAAGTACAATAAATTACTTTATACAAACAGTATTTGATAGTGTAAAAGCTGCACTAGATAATCAAACAAAATAAATTTATCTATAAGGAGGAAATTATGGAAGAAGAATTAATTGATATTGAAAAGATAGCAGAAGAAGCCTTAGAAGATGAATGTAAAGAATATGTTGCTGATGATATGGGATTTGAAGGAACAGAAGGAGTTGGTGAATAATGCTACCAATTAATCAATATATAACAATAAGAAATAGAACTGTAGCTAATAGGAGTTCAGTTGAATATTTAGTTATACATTATGTAGGAGCTGTTTCTAGTGCTGAAGCAAATGCAAAATATTTTTATAGCACATACAGAGCTGCATCTGCTAATTATTTTGTAGATGATAATTCAATATATCAAGTTGTTAATGATAAAGATATTGCTTGGCATGTAGGAGCAAAAAGTTATAGGCATCCAGAATGTAGAAACTCTAATTCTATAGGAATTGAAATGTGTTGTTTTAATAATGGAGGGTTAGATGTTTCAGAACAAACTGTTAATAATACTTTAGAATTAGCTGCATATATATGTAAAAAATATGGAATTACTATAGATAGAGTATTAAGACATTATGATGTTACTGGTAAAATGTGTCCTGAGCCAATGGTATCAAATTCTGCAAGATGGGATGATTTTAAAAATAGATTATCTATCTTATTAGGAAACGGAGAATTAGTTAATCCAGATTATCCTGTAGTTGATAATACAAATAAAACTATGTTTGTTACAACTCATGCTGGATTAAATGTAAGAAATGGTGCTGGAACTGGATATGGAATAGTAACTACTTTATCTTATGGTACTCAAGTACAAGTAAAACAAGAAAGTAACGGTTGGTCAAGAATAGACCAAGGTTGGGTATGTTCAACATATCTATCAGAAACTGCTCCAAGTGCTTCTCAAACAAAAATTAAATATGTAAAAGTATCTAGCAAATTAAACATAAGAAGAGGAGCCGGTACTCAATATGGGGTAGTAGGTTCTTTATCAAACGGCGCACAAGTAACTGTTTATGAAGAAAAAAATGGTTGGTCAAGAATAGGAGATAGCAAATGGGTATCTAGTCAATATTTAGTAGATGGAGCCCCATCTAATAATTCTAAATATTCATTAGGTAGATATAAAGTTACAGCAAAAGCTTTAAATGTAAGAAGTGGAGTTGGAACAAACTATTCAGTAAAAAAGACATATAAAAATGGTACTGTTTTTGACACATATGAAATTATTAATAATTGGGCAAGAACTCCAAGTGGATATGTTTGCTTAGATTATTGTCAATTAATATACAAATATTAATATTGAAAGGAGAATATTATGGCAAAACATTATTTATGTAAAACAGTAACAGAATTACCTGCATATATGCAAGCTCAATTTAGAGTTCAAGAAGGTACTCAAATGCATACAGGTGATGTTTATTTAGCAGAAACATTGGACACTAATATGAGAGAAAAAAACAAAAATTATTTAACATTTATACCAGAAAATATTAGTGATATTTCAAAACAAGTTCCTGCTATAGTTTTAAATAATTCGTTTGAGACATTGGTTGATGGCAGAAGACCTGATGGAAATCCTGATTATACAGAATATGTATATCAACCTGATGAAGTAATAACTGCTATTAGATTATTACCAGGCGTTAGATTTGAAATTAGTTATGATTGTATATCTAATTTAAATGATATTGATGGATTAGGATATTTAGCATTAGAAAATGACTCTGGATTATTAAAATATGTAAAAACTTTAGATGAAGTTAAAAGTAAAGTTTATCTTGTAATAGAAGCTTTAAAAAGTTTTAGAATAGGTGGACAATCTGGTAATGAATTTATTAACACTTTTGTAGCAAGAGTAGAATATCAAAAAGTTGCTGCTCAACCAGTAAATCCAGAAATTACAGAAATAAGAGCAGAAGTAGTTCAAGGATTACAAGTGGGAAATGAAAATGTTGCCAGTGGTGCTACAGTATTAACAATGGAAGCACAAGGTGGAATAGCTCCTTATACTTATGAACTAATCCCTGGTGGAGAAGTTGCACAAGATAACGATAAATTTATTATTGGTTCATCAGAAGTTAAAGTAGGAGAGAATGCTTTAACAGAAGCAAAAACATATAAAATATATGTACAAGCAACAGATAGTAAAGGAGAAACTTATAAAGAAGGATTTGATATTCCTGTTGCTGAATAATTATAGAAGCTATAACTTTAATTAGTTATTTATAAACCATACTAATGTATGATAGTGAGAAGGATAGCTTTTATGTTATCCTTCTTATTTTTTAGAATGAAAGGTGGAATAATCATGGGAAGAAAAGTAAAGATTACAATGCCTGAAATATCTCAAAAAGAAATAGAAATTTCTGGTAAATCTGTAAAAATAAATAGTTTAATAAGTTTAGAAAATTATGAAACAATAGCAGAAGATATAAGAAATACTATTTTATATAATGGTGAGGTAATTGATAAATATGCTTTAATAAAAATGAGATACATAAAAGATGTTTTAGAATTATGTACCAATATAGATACTACAGATTTAGAAGGTGAAGATTTTAATAAAATTTACGCCATTGGATTTTTAGCTGAAAATATACTTAATTTTAATGATACTTTGAAATCTTTAGAAAAAGAATATGATAAATGGGTAATAGAAAATTGTTTCGGAATTATAGCTAATAAATTGCCAACAGCTGCTGAAATGGAAGCAAGTATGGCAAAATTATCTGAGACAATAGAAAATTTACCTGATGATAAATTAGAATTAATTGGTAAAAGTATAGTATGGAATAATTTACCAGCTTTAGGTCAACAAATTTCGCCAGCAAGTCATATATCTACTGCAACAGAAGAGTAGGTGATATAAATGGCTATAATAGCTGATGATAATTTTGAGGATAACTTAAAGAATGCTTTAAATCCTGTTATAGAAGAAGTTGTAAAAGCTGTAAGCGAAAGAGCTAAAAAACTTTTGCAACAACATATAAATGTGGATACTTATGGGATTGGTAAAACTAATATGGGGCAGCCATCTATAAATAAGTCTTATTTGGATGGGACAGGAAAACCATCTTATGAATTTAGAGATAAGGCTTGGGATATTCAATTTCAAAAAGATTTGGAAGGTTATTTGTTTTCATTATTTTATGATGGAAGTAAATTAACCCCACCAAGTTCAAGTTCTCCTTATTTACATGGTAATGCTTCAGGTACAAACAATATAAACAGAACAAGTCAAATGGCTAATATATTAAATGTTTCTGGAGTAGCTCCAGATGGAGATATGCATGATACAAAAATAAGACAACCATTTTGGGATAATTTTGAAGATGAGTTAAAACAAAAGATAGGTGGTTGGTTATATACTGAATTTAATAATAGAGGATTAAATATACCTGCATTAAAACTTTATAGAGGTGATTTTGCAAGGTAATTATAGACTTCCTTTTATCTTAATAAGAAAGGAAGGTGGAAAATTATATGGCTGGAAAATTTGAAGTTGTATTAAAAGCGAGCTTAGATAAAAGTTCAATATCAGAGATACAATCTCAAATAGAAAATTTAGCAAAAGGTAAAACTATAAAAATTAATGCTGATAATACTCAAGTAAATAATTTAAATAATTCGTTGAAAGATTTTAATGGTTCTGCAAAAAACGCAAAAAATAGTGCTCAAGGACTTAGTGATATTATTAGTAAATTTAGTAGTTGGCAAATTGTTGGGGATGTAATTCATGGTGTAAAAAATGCTATGGAAGATATGGTTCAACAAGTATTTGACTTAGATGAAAGTTTAACAGAATTGGATAAAGTTACTGACTTATCATCAGAAGGACTGCAAAGTTTAGCAAATGATGCTTTTGAAGTCGGTGAGCAAATTGGTGCTACAGGAAAGGATGTTATTGATGCGACTACAATCTTTGCGCAAGCAGGTTATGAAGCACAAGATGCATTAGACCTTGGAGAACAAGCTGTAATGTTGAAGAATGTTTCCGAAGCTGGTGCGACTGCTGAAGGTAGTGCTAATACTTTGATTGCAACTATGAAAGCGTTTAAATTGGAAGCTAGTGATAGTGAACATGTGGTTGATGCATTAAATGAGGTATCAAATAAGTATGCTGTTAGTGTAAACGATTTGAGTACGGCGATACAGAAGTCTTCTGCGTCAATGGCAGCAGGTAATAATACATTAGAACAAACCTTTGGGCTTGTAACTGCGGGTAAATTTCGTGCTCGCTTGTATAGAAATATACATTATGAAAGACCTTTAATTGCTGGGAGTTCCTTAGAGCTATACAGCTACAACATAACGATGAAATATGCGTAAGTGTGAATGCTGAAAAATGTATAGATTGGATAATCAGCAGCCAAGTTCCGAATAGGAAAAGGTTCGACGGCTATTCCGTGGGTTATATTATTTTTTAAAAAAATACTTGACATTTGTTATAAAATGTGTTATAATATAACAATAGAAGTAGGGCGCAAGTGCGTGGGTGAAAATCCCTTAAATCGAAATGGGGTCATACTGACCAGGTAAAGCTGAAGTATAAGATATAGCCTAATCTCATATGAAAGTATGAGTTTAATTTCAGAAAGGATATTATATGAATAAGAATGTTATTATAGAAAATGATTTAATTATAATTGATGAAGACAGTAAATTTTTTTATATTAAAGATAAAGAAAACTTTAAATATAAAATTTCTCAAAAATCTAATAAACTTACATTACAAAAATATAGTGTTTTTAATCCATATACTTTAGATAACATTAATACTTTTATCAAAAATAATAATATTGATTTACAACTTTTATCTACTGAATTTAAAGGAACCCATGAGCCTTTGTTATTTATTGATAAAAATAGACATAAATTTTATCGAGATTGGCATAATATGCAAATGAGAAAATCATATTTGTGTGCTCAATGTAGTTTGATATGTAAGGCTAACAAAAGAAGACATACCCAACAAGAGGTAGAAGCAGAATTTAGAGAAAAGGGTTATGTTCTTTTGGATAATTATGTAGATAATAATCTTTCTATGAAATGTTTGAATGAAGAAGGATATTTAGGAAAAATTAGTAGGGGTAATTTATTATTTGGTAAGACAATAGATGTTTTTAGTAAATTAAATCCATATGCCATTGATAACATAAATAAATTCTTGAAAGATAATTTGATTGAAACACAAATTCTAAGTAAAGAATTTGGTGGATGCGAAGAAAATTTGCAATGGAAGTGTTCTTGTGGTAATGTGTTTTATAGGTCATGGCAAGAGTTTAAATATAGGAATAGATATGTATGTAATCAGTGTAATATGCGTATGTCAAAAAATGAAAAAATAATAAAAGAATTTTTAGATATAAATAATATTGAATATATAGAGCAATATAAATTTAATGATTGCGGGGATGTAAATTGTTATCCTTTTGATTTTTATTTACCTCTTTATAATTTATGTATTGAAGTGCAAGGTGAACAACATTATAAATATATTAGATTTGGTGCAAGAAGTAAAGAAGATAGCATTAATCAATTTTATAAACAAAGAGAAAGAGATAAGATAAAAAAAGAATATTGCAGAAATAACAAAATTAATTTTTTAGCTATATCATATATAGATATAAAAAATAATAATTATAAAAAAATCCTTTCATATAAATTAAATATTAATGTGTAAGCGGCATTAATAAAATATTTAGTGACTGAAATTTTGCGTGAGCCAGGGAGGGTCGCAAATGGATTAAGTACAATAACCGCACGTCTGGCTTCTACAAATGATGACTATATAGCATCTATAACAGGTGGTATGGGTGTTATAGATAAAAATACAGGGGAACTTCGTTCAACTTTTGATATTTTACAAGATTTATCTAAAGCATGGGAAAATTTGACATCTGTAGAAAAACAAGAATTAACTGAAACTGTCGCAGGAAAGACTCAAAGGTCTTTATTTACGGCTATTATGACAAACTTTGACAGTGCTGTAGGTGCAACAGAGGCAGCTTTAGATAGTGAAGGTAGTGCAACTGCTGAAAACGAAAAAAGAAAAGATAGTTTGAAGGGTAAGATACAACAATTACAATTAGCATGGCAAGACCTTTCAAGAAATACAATTAATAGTGAGGGTGTAAAATCTTTAATAACTTTTGGGACTAACATTTTGAATTTAACAAACCAAATAGGGGGATTAATTCCTGTAATTACAGCATTAGGTTCTGCTTTTTTGATTTTTAAATCTGGAAGTATAGCTAAAAATATAGGAGAGATGATTGTTAAATTTCAAACCTTTAGAGCTAATATAAAATTATTAAAAGCTGATGGATTAAGTACATTTAAATCTTTACAATTAGGTTTAGCGGGAGTAAAAGCGGGAACCGAAGCGGAAATTGCAGCAACAACAGGATTAGCTACAGCTATGAGCACTTTAGCTGTTGTCGCTGGAGCTGCTTTCGCTGCGATTTCTATAGGAGTTGCAATTTATAATAAATTTAAAACTGCACAAGAAGAAGCTAGACAAGCAAATATTGATGAAGCTGAAAGCACGATAGAAAGCACTAAAGAAATACAAGGAAAAATAGATAAAGTACAAGAAGAAACAAATGAATTAAAAGCTCAACTTAAAGTAAAAAAAAATATAAGTGGTAGTGAAGAGCAAGTAAAAGGATTAGAAAAAGAAATAAACAAAAGAGAAGAAAATATAAAAAAAATGCAAGAAGAAATGAAAACCAGCAAACAATTGCAGGTTTCTAGGGTAGCAGAAATAAGTGGAGAAGCAAAAGGTGGTGCTTGGAGCACTAAAGGAGTTCCTAAAGAAATAAGAAAAGAATATAAAGAAATGTTCTCTTATATCATGAATGGAATACAAGATACCACAGATAATGCTGGAGCATATAATAGAGCTTTAAAAGAACAAGAAGCTTCTTTGGTAAAAGTTGAAACTGAGCAAAAAAAATATAATCAAGATACTACTTTGACAAGTGCTTTACTTAAAGGTATAAGAGAAAGAATAGATGCTAATAGTAAAGGATTAGAAGAAGGAAAAACTAAAGCAGAAGCTTATTATAATGCTATCAAGGGTGCTGGAAAAGATATTGATTTAGCAGATTTACGGAATAGGTGAAAGAGAACTTGAATATGTAAAAGATTATTATAACATTAATGATGAGGGAATACAAAGCTTAAAAGAAGGAAACGATGTTATAAAAGATAATGGAGAAGAATTAGATGAAACAAGTAAAAAGTTAAAAGAACAGGCAGATGAAACATCTAATTTAACTGAAATTCAAAAATCATTAAATGAGCAAAATACTGAACAAAATAAAACTTTAAAAAGTTTGAATGAAAGCTTGGATAATGAGCAGAAAGCATATCAAACATTGATGTCCGCTGTTGATGAATATAATAATAATGGATATTTATCTATAGATACATTACAATCTTTATTGTCTTTGAGTGATGATTACCTAAATATGTTATCATTACAAAATGGTCAATTATCTTTAAACACTTCAGAATTAGATAACAGAGTAGATGCTTTAGTAGCAGAAAGAATTGCATTGTTACAAACTGCTGCAATGAATGATTTATATAATTTATCTATAGGTAATACAGACGCTTTATCTCAAACAGCCAAAACTGCTATTTCTAATTTAGGAACAGATGTTGATATTACTAAAGGAAAAATGCAATCTGTAATTCCTACTATGGAACAATTTAATAATAAATTAAGAGAAACGGCAAATTTATATGGTATCACTTCTGCTGAAGGGCAAGCACAAAGAGACGCTATAATTAGTGAGTATGATAAAACATTTAAAAAAATAACTGATTTAGGGAAAGGCACAATTAACAGTAATAAAAATCATAGATATAAAGGTTCAGGAAGTAAGTCTGGTGGTTCTGGTAAAAAATCTGGCTCAGGTTCTTCAAAATCAACTAAAGAAGAATATAAAGCAGAGATAAATACTTTATATGCTTATGAAAATGCTTTAGACAATGCAAAAGACGCAGTAGATAGATTAAATGATGCCTTAAAAGATACAGATAATTTTAATGAGCAAGAAAAGATATTAAGGCAATTAATAGATGCAACAAATAATCAAATTAATAAAACTAATGAGCTAAAGAATGCTCAAAGTTCACAAATGAATGATTATATCAATCAATTAAGGGCACAAGGTTTTGCAATAGACTATAATGCTTCTAAAAATGAATTATTCATAAACAATATGCAACATCTAGCAGATTTTTCTGGAGATACTGCTAAAAATCTTGAAAAACTAATAAAGAAAGTACAAGACTTAAATGATGATAATAGAAGCTTAGATAGTTCCGTAAGAGATTTAACTGGAGATGTAAAAGATTATTATGAGCAGTTAGAGGAAATACCTGAGAAAAAGTTAAAGAAATTTAACGAGTTAATGAAGGAATTTCAACAAGGAAGACTTGACCAAATTCAAAATCAAATTGATGATATTCAACATGAGATGGATAATGATGAACGTATTAAGGCTATCGAGAAACAAATTGAAGCATTAGAAAAAGAAAATGATGAATTGGACTCTCAAAAAGAGTTGGAGGAAAAAATACTTGCGGTAGAGGAGGCAAAAGAAAAATTAGCAAATGCTAACCGCCAAAAGACCCTACAAGTGTACCGAAAAAATCAAGGGTAAAGTGTGAGCCCTTGTAAAAGATAACTATATCGGTTAAAGTCCAGAGATGGATAAGACCGAGGTAAGACTAAATTTAAGGAGTTATAGAATATATATGAAAAAGATGAAAGAAAGTGATTTTTTAAATAAAGTAAAAAATAAAAATCCAAACATACAGATATTAGAACCTTTTGTAAGCACAAGTTCTTATATAAAATATAAATGTTTAAAATGTAACTATATTAATAGTACAATAGCAAATCATTTATTAAGAGGACATGGTTGCCCAAAATGTGCTCATAGATTAAAATTAACACAAGAAGATTATGAAAGAAAAATGAAAGAAATAAATCCTAATTTAAAAATACTTGGTAAATATACTAAAGGTTGTGAAAAAATAGAATATGTTTGTATAAAATGTGGATATAAGCATAAATCTGTAGCATCAGATTTGCTAAGGGGAGTAGGCTGTCCGAAATGTTCAGGAAAAATAAGGTTCACTCAAGAGGAATTTGAGAAGGTTGTAAAAGAGAGAAATGATACGATACAAATATTAGGGAAATATACTGGGTCTAGGGAAAAAATAGCTTATAAATGTTTAATATGTGGATATGAAGGAAATTGTAAAGCTTCTCATTTGTTAGAAGGTCAAGGATGTCCAGTATGTTGTTTATCTAAAGGAGAAAAATCAATATCTAAAATATTATTAAAATATAATATAAAATTTATACAACAAAAAAAATATTTAGACCTTATAGGAGTTAATGGTGGACAATTATCTTATGATTTTTATCTTCCTAGTTACAATTTATTAATAGAGTATCAAGGAGAACAACATATAAAAAGCATAGAATATTTTAATGGAGAAAAAGGATTAAAAATAAGGAAAGAACATGACCGTAGAAAGAAAGAATACGCGAGAGACAATAATATTCAATTATTAGAAATATGGTATAATGAAAGTATAGAAGAAAAATTAATGAAAACCTTAAATTTAGAAACCGTAGAGACTGCGGGCAATTAATAGTAATATTAGTTGTGAAGTTATCCCACAGAGAGTGGAATATACAGTCCGAACTCGTACTATAATCTAAAAATGAAATACGAGAGTTAGCCAGAAATGACTAGCCGCCATAAATATATGGTCAGTACCTTGACAATAGGGAAAGTAACAGAATGTCGTATGGGAGACCGACCCAAGTACAATAAAAGATGCAGCTGATGAATTAAAAGATGCACAAGATGATTTGAATGATAAAATCAAACAAGATGAAATAGATAGATTACAAGCTGAAAAAGATGCTTTAGAGAAAAGTTATCAAGATAGAATAGATGCTTTGCAAGCATTCTTAGATGAACAAAATTATCAAATAGATAAAGCAAATAGAGAAGGAATACAATCTTTCCAAGACTTACAAAAAGAATTGGCTAAATTTGGTTTGGATAGTGCAGAGTATTTAGGCAAAGCGACAGATTGGTTAAACAATTATAATAAGTCATTAGCAGAATTAAATACCACTGTTAGTGGAATATTAAGTTCTTCAACAACAGCGACAGATGGGCTAATTTATAGCTCTGCAACACAAGATAGAATAAATCAAGCATTATCAAATTTAATCCCATCAACAACATCAACGGGATTAACTTTGAGTAATATAGACTATGATAAAATAAAAGGAAGTTCAGAAAATTCAAACATTTACATTAACAACATAGAATTACCAAATGTAAAAGATGTAAATGACTTTGTAGAAGCTTTAAAAGACTTGCCAAGATTAGCAAGTTCACAAGCAACAAATAGAACATAACAAGAAAGGAGTTTTAATATGTCAGATAATAGAGATGGATTAGATTGTATTTTACAAGCAATTAATAATATAGTTGAGCCAAGGGTTGCTAAATTAAAATACGATAAAACATATAGAGCGAAAGTAACCCAGCAAATTGACACTGGATTATACATGGTTAAAATCAACAATGTAGAATACAAATTACCATATAACGGCACATTAAATGTCGGTGATATTGTAAAAGTTAAAGCTCCTTTAAATAATTTCTCTGATATATATATAGAAGCATTGCCAGGAAGTGGCAGTGGAGGTGGTGGAGGTACTACAGATTATAATGATTTAACAAACAAGCCAGTATTAAATTCAAATTATAGTACCTCACAAACTCCAAATGCAAGTGAAATTATAAAGGGAACAATTTCATTACATAAAATTTCAAAGACAGGAAATTACAATGATTTATTGAATAAGCCAGATTTAGATTTTATACCAACAAGTGAAAAAGGAAAAGCTGGTGGGGTAGCTACATTAGGAACAGACTCAAAGATAACAAGTACCGAATTACCAAACAATTTAGTATATGATAGTAATTATGTGCATACTGATAATAACTTTTCAAATACATACAAAGATAAATTAGAGAGTGTTCAAGAGGGTGCACAGGTTAATGTTATTGAAAAGGTACAAAAGAATGGTGTTAGTTTACCTGTAACTAATAAGACAGTAAACATAACAGTTCCTACTAAAACAAGTGATTTAATAAATGATGGAGAAGATGGAAGTAATCCTTATATAACAGGCATTCCGATAGCTTCTGAAACTGTATTAGGTGGAATAAAAGTAGGAGATAATCTTACAATAAATTCTGATGGAGTATTAAGTGCTCAAGCAGGTGGAGTAAAAAGTTATAACGACTTAACAGATAAACCAGTATTAAATACAAATATATCCGAAAGTCAACCTGTAAGTTCTGATGAGACAATTTCTGGGACTATATCTCTGCATAAAATATCAAAAACAGGTGATTATTCTGATTTAAATAATTTGCCTTCATTGGATTTTATACCTAATTCAGAAAAAGGAGTTGCTGGTGGAGTTGCTACTTTAGGCGATAATACTAAAATTTCAGATAACCAATTGCCAATAGCTACTACTACTGATTTAGGAGTTATAAAAGTAGGAGCCAATTTAACAATTAGTGAAGATGGTACTTTAAATGCTATAGGAGGAAGTGGTGGTACAGTATCTGACACTTTGCCAATAGGTTCTGTAGTAGAATGGTTTAGTACAACAATTCCTACAAATTGGCTTGAATGTAATGGACAAGAAATAAGCAGAACTGAATATGCTGAATTATTTGCAGTAATTGGAACTAAATATGGTTCTGGAGATGGAAGTACAACATTTAATTTACCTAATATTAAAGGTAAAACAACGGTTGGTTTAGATATAGATGATACCGATTTTAACACTTTAGGTAAAACTGGAGGAGAGAAGACACATACATTAATAGAAAATGAAATACCAAAAATGAATGTTTATATGACTAGAGCAAACTGGTATGACCATGGCGGACTTGAGGCTGGTGGAGCAGTTAACAGAGTGGTTGTTGCTGGTGGAGCTTCAGGTGGAACTACAGACCGTGAAATAGGTACAGTTAATGGTGGAGGTCAAGCACATAATAATTTACAGCCATATATAGTATCTAACTATATAATTAAGGCTAAACAAACACAAGCTGTAGTTGCAACAGTAGTAGATAATTTGACTTCTGAAAGTTCTACTGATGCACTTTCAGCAAACCAAGGTAAAATATTAAATGATAAAATTAGTAATAAAGTAGATAAAGTTGAAGGAAAAGGTTTATCAACTAACGATTTTACAAATATATATAAAACAAAATTAGATGGAATAGCAACAGGAGCAAATAAGACAACAGTTACTAACAGTTTAACAAGCACATCTACAACAAATGCATTATCTGCAAATCAAGGTAGAGTATTGAATGAAAAAATAACAAACTTAACAACATATTCAACAGAAGAACAAGTAATAGGAACTTGGATGGGTAAGCCATTATATAGAAAAACAATTATATTTACTGACTCTGTTTCACCAGCTAATAAAATACAAAAATCCCATAATATATCAAATGTTGATACAATATTCATAGATACTTCACACAGTTTTATTACTAGCGAAACGGACGGTACATTTCCATTACCATCAATAGGTTATTTTGGAAATTTTAACGATAGAATTGAAGTTAATGTTGACAAAACTTACATTCGTATTTATTCAGAAACAACTTGGGATACAAGTTGGGCAAAAGTAGTAACATTACTATACACAAAAACAACAGATTAAAATCTGTAGAAAGGAGATAAAATGGCGGTACAACAATTAACACAACCTATTGTTAATCCTATTTCTGCTTTTGATGCAACAAGAGCACACAATATTACCTTTACTGTAATAGGTGGGGCACAAGTAGTAGCAAATAGATTAGTAATAAGTAACAACGAAACAGGAGCAATCGTATATAATAAAACTGCTATAACAATGAAATTAGAACATACAATTCCTGCTAATACATTAACTAATGGTGGTTATTATAATGCTGTTGTTTATACAATCGACAATGCAAATAATGAAAGTGTTGCAAGTACGGCAGTACCATTTTATTGTTATAGTCAGCCGGTATTAACAATAGATAATATACCAGCGACTAAGACAATAGAAAATGGGACATATACATTTACTGGTACTTATATACAACAAGAAGGTGAAATTTTAAATAGTTATCAATATACGTTATATGATAGCAATAAAAATGTACTTAGTAAAACTCCTTTAATATATTATGAAACTGACTCATCTTTATCTTATACTTTTGTTGGTATGAGTAATGATACTTCATATTATATTGAATTATCTGGTGAGACAGTAAATGGAACACATATAACATCAGGAGTAATATATTTTACAGTAAGATATATTCAGCCAGCTTCTTTTGCTATTTGTGATTTAGTAAATAATTGTGACGATGGGTATATACAAGTATCTTCTAATATCGTTGCGATTGACGGGAAATCAAATCCAGACCCACCAATTTATATAGATGATAAAGAGGTAGATTTAAGAGATTCTGATAGTTGGGTAGAATGGGACTCTGGATTTAGAATACAAGATGATTTTACACTTAGAGCTTGGGGCAGAGATTTTAACCCTTATGAGCCAATAATAACATTAAAAAATGATATAGACACTCCACAAACTCCTAATAAAATAGAAATGAAATGGATGACCGGAGATGTAATTAAAAATTTGCCGCTATATACAATCAAGAGTGGAAATAATATAAATATAACAGATAGTGAAGTTTCTAATATACAAAATTTAACTGTTGGTGGAAGCTCTATAACTAATAATGGAGTATTTTATTCTGTAGGAGATATTAAAAATATAATTAATGTACAGGATTTTAATATAACATATAATCAAGCTTATTATCAAGACACAAACACAAACTTTAAATTACAACCAAATTACTTATATACTTTATCATTTGATTATAATATTAATAGTGAAAGTACAGACTTATACTTTAGTATAGGATATGGAGTAGATAGTTATGAAACAAATATAGCAAGTTCTATTCAATATAAAACTCAAAATAAAGGAAGAAATACTATATCATTTATAGTTCCTGAAGAAGTATCAGACAATGATACTTTATGGGTTAGATTTGCACAGACTATAATACTAGCAAATGTAAATGTTGATATAAGTAATATACAACTTGAATATGGTAAAAAGGCTACTGATTATCAAATACCAGGGTTGTATAATATTTATTTAACTTCAGCTGCTAAAAATTTGTATAACTATGAAACACCATTATATATACAAAGAAATAATGTCTCATATACAGAAATACAAGGTGGTTATGAAATTACTCCTGTGATAGTAGATACTCCTTCCTCATTAAATATAGGTTGGAAATCATTATTAAATCCAGGAGATACTTATACTGTATCTTATAGCCAACTAGGTCAATTTGAAGATTTTAAATTATATAAGACTGATAAAAATAGTCAAAAAATAATATCAGAAATACCACTTAATAATAATACATTTGTTGCGCCAGATGGTTTTTATGATTTACAATTAGTATTTAGTGTAGATAGCAGTAGCACGACAAATCATATAGATATATGGAATATACAAATAGAAGCAAGTAATGTAATAACAACATACGACCCTTATATTTCAAATTCTTCAATAATCACATTAGAAGAGCCATTGAGAAGTAGTGATGAATATAGAGATTTAATATGTTTAGCAAGTCCTAACTTATTAAATCCAACTAGCCAATCTGCTAAAGTATCTGGTGGTAAAGAATATTATTTATCACAAGCTGGCAATGTTTCATATACATTAGACTTTATTAATGAAGATAATAATAAAATATCCTCTACAGTATTAACTAGCGGCGTATTCACAACACCAGATAATTGTGTAAAAGTTCAAATAGAAAATGTTGGAGCGACAGATTTAACAAATAACAAAGTTCAAATAAATATAGGAGAAACAGCTCGAGTATATTATCCTTATGTTACTGTACCTAGTCTTATAAGATATTGTAAAGAAGAAAACGGTGTAATATCTGTATTAGATACACCTGTTGCTTATGATTTATCTACAGATAATAAAAGTGCGTTAGAAGTATTAACAACTTATACTCCTATTTCAAATGTATTTACAAATAATACTGTATTAGGGCAATTATATTTAGATTATGTAAGTGGTTATAGTAACCAACAAACTGAAAATGCTTATGTATTATTAAAATGTTGGAATGCTAATAAAATGCCTTATGTAATTCATAGTAATTATATAGATATACCATCAGATTATAATAAAATATTTATTTGGTGTAGAAGAAAAGGTAATCTATTTGATTTAAAAATAGAAGATTTAGGAGATTATAGAGAACATGATAAACCTATAGATATAGATAAACCAGTAGTTGAATTAGTAGTAGATGAGACTGGTGTAACAGGAACTGAAATACCAGTAACTGCAACTTCAATAGATAATGTTGGATTAAGAACAGTAAGATTTAGTAAAGATAACGGAGCTACTTGGGATGAAATTGTTCCCGTAGACGGATTAAGTTCTGTAAATAGTTATACATTCACAGGATTAACGCCAGATACAACATATACAATAAGAGTTGAGGCAATAGATTTATCTGGTAATATTGGTGGAATAAGTGAGAATGTAACAACTTTAGTATAGGAAAGGTGGCTAAGAATTATGATATTTTTAGGATATAATTTTTTGCAGGACAGGTATTCTTGGCAGCCTGTTCCTACAAATTTAATAAATATAGAAGATGTTAAACTTGAGAATGGAATATATGACCATTTCAATATAACAAAAGATGTTAGTTTTCCATATATAACAACATATCCAACTGGTTGGGATTTGCAAACACAAATGGACGCAGATTTTAATGGAAATATTAACGCAGGAAATATAGATTATGTGGTAACACAAATAAGTAGTATAAAAGTAAAGAGAAGAAAAAAGGGTGAGTTTGATTGGTATACATTATATACTATTCCAGTAACTGACCCAAATGATATAGATTTTGTAAGATATGATTATCTTGCTCAAAATGACACGGATTATGAATATGCTATTGTTCCTATTATAGGAAATGTTGAGGGAGAATATTCTATTAATAGTATAACTTCTGAATTCTATGGAATTTTTATAACTGATGGAACAAGTAATTATAAATTCAAAGAAAATGCAACATATTCAGCAAACGAAAGAGTTCATCAAACAGGTGTATATGAACCATATGGAAGTAAATATCCTATCGTTATTAGCAATGGAGATTTAAGTTATGATAAAGGAACAATGGATGGAGATGTTGTGGTATATACAGCAGATGAACAATTAGATAGAAAAGCTACAGTTGAAAGATTGCAAGCTATAAAGAATTTCTTGGCTACTCCTTCTGCAAAAATATTAAAAGATTTTAATGGAAACATTTGGCTAGTAACATTAAGTGATAATTTATCATTAACTTATTATACTGAGGTAGGAATGGGATTTGCAAAATTATCATTTAACTGGTCAGAAATTGGTGACGCAGCAGATGGTCAAGATTTATATGATAGTAATTTAATTTACGCAAATAATTAAGAAAGTAGGTGATTACAGGTGGCAGTTATACCAAATCAAACAGATTATGATTTATCACAATTAAAAGTAAGAAATCAAAGAATAAAAGTAGATTTATTAAATTTTAATTTTCAGACTGTTAATTCTTTAGAGGGTAAAGTAACTGATGGAAGCATCTCGATAGATGCCACTTCTGATATTAGAAGAACCTGTAATATTACACTGGTAGTTGAGAATAGTGAAAATATACTTACTCCAGGTGGACAAGTATGGTTAGATAAATTTATAAAAGTATATGTTGGAACAGATAATCCTAGAAATGGTAATGAAACAGTATGGAATAATATGGGGTTGTTTTTAATAAATAACCCTGAAAGTGTTTATAACGCAACAACAAATACTATAACTTTTGAAGGTTTAGATTTAATGGCTAAATTAACAGGAAGAAGAAATGGTCAGCTACCAGCTGTAACTACTGTAGTACCCGCAGAAAGTAAGGTTGCAGATGTTGTAAAACAAACAATAACACAACTTGGTGGGTTTGATAAATACATAATTCAAGATGCAGGTTATGAAATACCTTATGATATAAAAAAAGATATGGGTTCTACTATATATGATTTATTAGTTGAAATAAGAGATTTATATTCTGATTGGGAAATGTTTTTTGATGTTGATGGAGTATTTCATTGGCAACAAATTCCCAATGGAATAAATGAGCCAGTAGTTCTTGATTTTAACCAATTAAAACAAAAAGTAATAATAAGTGAAACTGTAGATGTAGACTTTGAAAATGTAAAAAATCATATAATTGTATATGGAAGATTATTAGATAATGGCGAACAAGTAATGGCTACTTCTACAGATACAATTGGTTCAAGTCCATATAATGTAGATAGCATTGGACGAATAAATTATATAGTAGATGATGAAAAAATATATAATAATGATTTAGCTCAACAAAGAGCAGATTATGAATTATTTTTACATGCAAGAATGAATGATAGTATAACATTAGAAATCGTGCCGCTATATTGGCTAAATGATGTTAATGTAAAAATAGCTCATACAAATAAAAATGTTGGTATTGAGGGAGAATATTTAATTAAAACATTAGAAATACCTTTAGGAGTTGGAAATAATATGACTATAACAGCTATAAAAGTATATCCAAAAGAACCAGAAATAAAAACTATAATAGCAGAATATCCATATACTGGTCAATGGTATTCTTCAACACAAGAACAATTCCCTTATTTACCTTAGAAAGGAGAATTAATATGGCTTATGAAAAACAATTATGGAATGATAGACAAGTTGAAAAACCTTTGACATTTACTATGACTAATAATGATGATGGTACTGTAACATTAACTCCTGCACCTGGTAAAGTTACAAATGAGGGAGACCCAATGTCAGCAGAAAGATTAAATCATATGGAAGATGGGATTGCTCAAGTAAATGATATTCCAGAAGCATTAACTGTGCAACATTATAGTGAGACATTATCAGGAGTATCTGGGGCAACTGTTACTGTAGATTTTACTGGATATGGAGAATTGGTAAAAGTTAGAGTAACAGCAGAGATTGAAAAAGATGGTGCTCTTAGTGTGTTCAAGAAAATAGAGAATATTCCTGATTGGGCGCAGATTTCTAATACAACTGATTATGTTGTTTTATGTAGTAGTTTTAACTCTACGGGTTCTGGAAGTTCTTCTTCTATACAAGGTTATACTTTAAATAATGTATTGAATTTTAGTTTTTCTTATAGACCAACTAATAATGCATATACATTAGCTGGAGTAGGAGCAGGTTCTAGTTCTGATAGTGTTACATTAATTGCTGAAGGAATTTATTTTAAAAGTTAATAAAAGGAGGAATAATTTATGTCAGTTTTATATCCAGATTTGGATTTTACAAATTATCCTGGAACGTTAGATAATATAGAACTAAAAAGTAATATAACAAATTCTACTGATGCTCAATTAGTTCAACAAATTCAAACAGCAATTATTGCTGGTGATTTTTCTAATGCTTCAGCTATAATAAATGCTAATCCTCAATTAAATGGAAAAATATTTAATGCTAATGATTACAACCAAATTAGAGATGCAATTTTAGCGTTAGAGAGATTTTATAAAAATGATATATATAACTATATAGCTGAGAAACAAGCTGAATGGCAGGCTAATATAGATAGATTTAATTTTCAAGGGGTATATAGCCCTACAACACAATATTACCAAAACAATATGGTAAATTATACTACTACAGAAGGGACTTTCTTATATTTATGTATTAAACAACCTGATACAGGTATTCCTCCAACAAATACTTCTTATTGGAGAATATTAACATTGAGAGGAGAAAGAGGTCTTTCAGGAGAAGGATTGTCTTTTACTTGGATATGGGACAGTACAATGGAATATAATGTAAACGATGTAGTTGTTTATGGAAATAAATGGTGGGCTTCTACGCAAATAAATAGGGGTCAACAACCAGCCAATGGTTCTGTTTATTGGACTGAAATACTTACTGCTTTACCAGCAATTCAAATACCAGTAACAGCAGCACAACCAACAGACCAAATAATAGGAGACCAATGGTATCAAGTTATATAAAGGAGGATAATATTTATGGATAGAACAATTATTGAATTAATGGATGATATGCATTTAAGTAGTAGAGATTTATTTTTAAATTATTATTATGCTATGCAATCTAACAATACTTCTAGTGCTAATTCTATTCTTTTGAATAATCCTTCTTTGGCTAATCAAATTACTAATAGTCAAAATATTAATTATTTAATTAATGGGGTTAATGAAAGAGAAATAGAACCCAAAAGAGATATAGACTATTATTTAGATAAATTATATCAAGATTTTTTAGTTATGATAAATAATACTAGAGTTAGGGGAGATTTTGACTCAACAGTTCAATATTACCTACATAACTTAGTATATTATAATGGTAAAGGATATTATGCATTAAAAGAACCGCCTATTGGAACATTACCAACAAATACTGAATATTGGCTAGAATTTGATATAAGAGGATTTCAAGGATATGGTGGGCTAGATTTAAACCTAAAATTTAACTGGGATAATACTATATCTTATAAAAAAGGAGACATAGTAATATATAGAAATAAAATGTGGTATGCTTTAGCAGATAATACAAATTATGAACCAAATTTAAACCATTATCCTTGGGTAATTATAAGTATGCCAAAAATGGCTAATAAGACACCTATACAAAGAGCTACACCAACTGGATATGATACTGGAGATTTCTGGTTTCAAATTACTCTTGGGGATGATGTTATTCAAAAGAAATGGGATGTAAAACAACAAGAAATTACACCTAGATTTGCTAGTGCTGGATTTGTTATTGGAGATAATATATATACTACTGGAGGAATTACACAAACATTTGTTAGAAGTAATAGAACAGAAGTATTTGATACTGTAACTAATACATGGTCAGCTAAAGCAGATACTCCTACTACTAGAGCTAGAACTACAGCTTTTTCAATAGGCAATAAAGCGTATGTGATTGGTGGCGTAGATAGTAATGGTAATATATTAGATACCGTTGAAGAATATGACAGTGACGCAAATATATGGACAACTAAACAATCATTGCCAATTCCGTTAGTTACAAGTGGAATAGCAGTAAATAATATAGGATATGTAATAGCTGGAGAAACAACAGGAAATCAGACAGTAGGTAATGCTTATTCTTACAATTCAACAACAGATACTTGGGCATCAATTACAGATAAGCTAACACCAACATATGGACATGCATTAGCAAGTGATGGAACAAACATATATGCTATAGGTGGAATAAATCAAATTGGAGATACAATAGGGTTAAATGAAGCTTATGATATATCTACGAACACTTGGTCTAAAAAAGATGATATGCTAGTTCCTAGAAGTTTTTTATCTTCATTCTTTACTAATGGTTCAATTTATGCCGTTGGGGGATTAAATTCTGATTGGTATAGTTTAGATACAAACGAGAAATATAATATAGAAGAAAACCAATGGATAACAGATACACCAATGAATTATCCAAGAAGTAGTTTAAATGCAATGGCAATAGGAACTAAAGGTTATACTATTGGTGGAATAAATATAGTAACTTCTGATGTTCATGGATATACGGAAGAATATCAAGTAAAAGATATTACTTCAAATTATGATATGGTTATAGATACTACATTAGATAGTACAGGAAGTAAAACAGTTTCAATTCCAATGGTTCTAGGTGGGACATATAATTATTGGATTGATTGGGGTGATGGAACAAGTTCTACTCAAATTACAGCTTATAATGATACAAATGCAACACATACTTATGTCGCTGATGGAGAATATACTATTAGATTAAGTGGAACATTAGACCAATTAGAATATACAGGAAGTATAGCAGATTGTTTAAAAGAAGTAACAAAATGTAATTTAGCATTTTCTGTAATAAAAAATATGTTTAAAGGTTGTATAAATTTAACCAATGTAGTTGAAAGTATATTTAGTCAAACAACTATGCCAACAACTGCTGAGAGTGTATTTGAGGGTTGTTCTAAATTTGGTATAATACCAGTAGGGTTATTTGATAATATGTCTGGAATATTAAGTTTTAAAAATACATTTAAAGGAACATCAATAATTAATATACCTACAGGTTTATTTGACTCAAACAATTCTGCTACAGATTTTAGCGGCGTATTTGAAAATTGTACTAGATTAGTAGCTATACCTATGAATTTATTTAAAAATAATACAAGCGTAATAACTTTTGCAAATGCTTTTATGGGTGATATTGCTTTAACAGAATTACCAAATACTTTATTTAATAATAATGTTGAAGTTATAACTTATGAAAATGTATTTTCTGGTTGTATTGGTGTTAAAGAACTTCCAATTAATTTATTTGGAGATGGAGCCTTAAGTGCAACTAATTTCTCAGGTGCTTTGTATAATGTGCCATTAACTTCATTACCAGTAGGTTTATTTAGACAAGCTTATTCTGCAACTAATTATGACAATGTGTTTAATTTCTATAGTGGAAATATACCAGCTAATTGTTTTAGTGGAGATAATGCAACTTATGAAAATGCATTAGATGTAGAAGGAATAGAAGAAATTGGAGATAATGGATTAAATGGATTAGCATTAAGCTCTAATATGTTTAGTGGTCAAGACCAACTTTCTACTCTTACAACATTAGGAAATGATGCGTTATGGTCAAAGAATGCTATTTCTATTGTAAACCAACCAACTCAAATGTTCTTTAGAAATACTTCATTGACTACTATTGGAAATATAAACTTTAAACCTATAATTGAAACCATGGGTGGAATGTTTTATGGTTGTACTTCGTTAGAAAATGTTTCTGGATTTTTCTATGGGGATAATAACGAACCATCTTTATCAGTAGATATTACTTTTGAAAATAGTCCATTAACACATACTTCTTTATTAAATATATCTGATAGTTTAGTAGTACAAACACCAACTACAACTAAGAATTTAACTTTAGGTGATACAAATTTAGCAAAATTATCAGTTGAAGAAAAAATGATTATTTTAAATAAATATTGGAATTTAGTAGGATATAATCAAACAGATGATGTAGCTGCTGGTGGTGTTAATTTGGCTAAAGATTTAGTTCAAAGAATTTATGGAGATGATACTACAGAAAGTGAATTAGTTAAAGAAACATCTTTATATTATTATATAGGTATAAAACCTATAAATGAATTTAATATTCAGTCATTATATGCATATGATAAAACAACTGGTATAATTTATGTTCCTAAAAATATTCCAGTACAAGAATATGTAATTGTTACAAGTAACGGTAGAAGTTCAGACTATCATTTCATTTCAAAAGGTGAAAATAACGACCCAGATGGTACTATATTAAAACAATATTTTACAAATGAATTGTATCCTAATTATCAAGATGATGCTTATAAATATGTAAATATTGGAGGAGAAAGTTTGAATACTGGAAACCCAACAGATATATATTATGGTGGTTTGGAAAATATTGTGGATGCAACAGAACTGTTTGCGTCATGTCCAATGCCTGATATAACGATATTTGGAGAATTTAAACCACAAATTATGAAAGGAATGTTTAAAGACATTACTTCTGCTAATACTTTAATTTCTTTTATTGTACAACAAGAAACAGACTTTGACACTTCAAAATGTACTGATTTTTCGTATTTGTTTTCTGGAACATCTTCTTCTATAATAGAACAAAATATAATGGTTTATAAAAACGGTGAGTATTTAGGAAATAGTGTTTTAAAATCTATAAAAACAGATAGTGCTTTAGATATGAGTTATTTGCTACATGCTCAATATGGGCTTGAAAAAGTTAGTTTTTCTGATTGGACTTTTGTTAATAACTGGAATACCTCAAATGTGCAAAATATGGAAGGTTTATTTATGTATTGTACAGGTTTTACTGATATGTTTGATATTAATATGTCTAATGTTACTAATGCTAAAAATATGTATAATAGTAGTAGTGTCATCAATTTAAAACCAAATATAATAGGAAATAAATTACAAAACGCTTGGGGAATGTTTCAAAATACAAATATAGAGAAGGTTCCTGATAATGCTTCTACATTATTTGGACATAATAATAATTTAACTGATGTTGCACACTTATTCTATAATTGTAAATTATTAAATTATTTAGGAACACATAATGTATTTACATTTGAAGAAGACCCAACAGGTATGGAACCAGGAGAATATAAATTAGACCAAACAAAATTAGAAAATCAATTATTTACTTATTGCTCTAATATTACAAATATGTCTGGTATTTTATATGGTTGTACGAGTTTAGGAGACATTCCTATGGGATTATTTTATCATTGCCCAAATGTTCAAGATATTTCAGGAGCTTTCCAACAGTCTGCATTTACAGTTCCTATTAATCCCTTATATGTTTGTGATGTGTTATTAAGTAATAACTTAGAAATAACTACTATTGCCGAATTATTCAATGGTGCTAATATTTCGGGAGTTTTAACTGAAAATGTTGAAAGTGGATATTTCTTGTTCCCTAGTCCTAAAATAGAAAATGCAAGTGGAGTATGGCAGGCTTGTACAATGAGTGATATTCAAGGATATGAGAATATTCCTTTTATTTATAAAAGTAAAGAGTTAAAAAATATTAATAGTATGTTTGCTAATCAAACTGCATTTAGAGACTTAGATGCTATGTTCGGTGAATATAACACATATTCATGGAACAATATTGCCACATATTGTCCTAAACTATCAGATGCATCATGGTTATTCTATAACGATACTGAACTTACAGGAAATGGCAATAAGTTGATAAGCGAATTAAATAAAATTACTACATTTGGAAGTCATTTAGGAACTTTTAGAAATTGTAAAAAATTAAGTGATTATAGTTCTATTCCTTCAGATTGGAAATAAATATGAGAGGGCTTTATGCTCTCTCTTATAAAAAAGGAGAAATAAAATGATTAATGTTAAAGAGATTTTAAAATATATCAATTCCAGAAATGGAGAAAGCTCTATTTCAGAAATAAATAAACTTATAAACAAACAAGATAGAGAAAGTATTTTAAAAGTACAAACTGATAGAATGAGATATGAAATATGGGATAAAAAATCTCCTATAAATGGAATTACTGCTAAAGAGATAATAAAATCAAGAAATTATAAAATAGATAAAGCATATTTAATTTACATAGATAATAATTTAATATATTTTCAAGACCATAATCCAAATGAAAGTGGTTATGTAAAAATGAATAAAAAAGAGGCTGAAAATTTAGCCATAGATTTTATAAATAAAAAATCAGAAGAAATGACAGATAATATTATTGTAGGTAAAGTAATTGAAACAATATTATCTTAGAAAGGAATGATGAAGAATGTCAAAAAATATTATAATGCAAGTTCTTACAAGTGCTGGATATGAACCAATGTATCCATTTTCACCACGCCAAATAATAAATGCAAATTTCTTAAACACAAGCACATCAGGTCAATATAATATTACTGCAACAGGTATTCCTACTCCATTAACCAATAGCTTTGGTAACGATATGGGTATAATATCTTTTATGCCAACTATTAATAATATTGACAATATTACTTTATCTATTAATGGAGATACAGCCAGACCAATATTATTTGCAGATGGGACACCAGTTAGAGCAAACACTTTAATTGCAAATAGAAGCATTCTTGTTAGATATTATAATAATAATTTTTATTTAATGTTAGATAAAGCACAAATAGGTTTAGGCAATGTAGATAATACATCAGATGCAGAAAAACCTGTTTCTTCGGCGGTAAGAGACGCTTTAGCTGAAAAATTAAATATTCCCGTTTTAATACCTAGGAATTCAAATTTAAATAAATATACAACTGCTGGACTATATTATAATGCTACAAGTGCAGATGCAACTACAATTACAAATACTCCAGCTCAACTTCCTTTCAGCTTATTAGTTGAAAGACATTCTGGAGTTAAACAAACATTTACAACTAATACAACATCTGGAGTACAAACATGGGTTAGAAATTATTCAAATGGTGTATGGGGCTCTTGGACACAACAAGCTTTCGTGTTAAAAGGAATAGCTGAACCAGACCCAACTGTTGGTGTAGATGGAAATATATATCTAAAAATTGAAGCTTAGGAGGTAATGATATATGGCATTAGTATATTCTCAATCTTGGAAGAATCCAACTTCTACAGCTAATATATATATGGATGTTTATAGAAATGGTGCAACATTAACAGTAAATGCAACTGTTGTTTGTACTTTAACTTATTCTAGTGGATATATTAACTATGATGGTGAAATTAACTTTAATATGTGGCATGGTAGTGCTAGTGCTAGTGCTAATATTAAAGGTTATTCAGATAGATGGTCAAAAGGTAGTGCTAGAACAAGAACTAGAACTTGTTCTATGAGTTTTATAGATACAGGAAATTCATTTGATATAGGATTTAATATGACAATACCTTCTAGTAGACCATCAGGAGCTGCATTTAGAATTGGAGACCAATATCAGAGATTAGGTGCTCCAGGATATTCTGCTCCTAGTGCTCCTACATGGATTAATATAAATCCTAATCCTTGTGGTATAAATTCTGCTCCAACAATTACTTGGGGTGGAGCAAGCGCAGGAAGCTTAGGGGTATTAAGATATGATGTAGAAGTTAGGTCAACTAAACCAGATGGTTCTTGGACACCTTGGCTTACAATATCAGCGGGTCAATATGGAACATCATATAAAGAAATAGCCTTAAATGGAATGAGTGTTCATGGGCAAAAGCCTTTTGCAGGCGTTAAGTATCAATATAGAATTCAATCATCTGACTACGCTTATGCAGCTTCTGGATTTGTAAATTCTCCACAATTAATTGTATCTTTTGACTCTCCTACTGCTCCTACAAGTTATACTTTAAGTTCTACAAGTATAAAAAAGGATGGTTCTATTAAAATTAGTTGGAGTGGGGCTACTGGTGGGTCAGGTTCTATAACTTCATATGATGTTAGTTACAGAAAATACAATCATAAAACTGCTACTTGGGGAGAATGGTTTACCACAAAAGTAAGTGTAACTAATTTTACATTAGATTTATCAAATCCAGATGTATTATCACTTTTTGATACAGAACCTCAAAACGGAGATTTAATACAATTTAGAATTAGTACCAATAATAATTGGGGGCAACAAAGTCCTTATTTAACTACTTCTTCTATAAAAGTTCGTGGTAATCAAATGTGGATAAAAGTTAATGGCTCTTGGGTTGAAGGAGACACATATTTAAAAGTTAATGGTAGTTGGGTAGAAGCAACTCCATATATAAAAGTAAATGATAGCTGGCATGAAAGCACATAAAAAGGAGTGGATAATATGAAACAACTAAAATTTTTAAAAACAGTATCTTTAGAAAGTAGACCAATATGGTATAAAGATTGTTGCTATGAAGTAGTAAGTGAAGGTAACAATAAATTAGGTCAAGATTTTTATAAAGTATTTTGTGAAGATTTGCAACTTAGGGGAATAGACAAAAATTTAGAAGGAAGTTTCTATACAATAATAGAAATTGCTAATAAAAAAGAAGAACCAAAAGTTGAAAAAATAAAAGAAGAAAAAAAAGAAATTAAAGTAGCAGAAAAACCAGAAGAAATCAAATCTAAAATAAACACACAAAAACCAAAATATAATGGCAATAAAAAGAAAAAATATACAAAATAATAGGGCGTGAGGATTAGTTCTAAGCCATTTTATTTTAGCTAGGTAACAAACTATATAGGTTAAAATTAAGGGAGAATTTAATTATTCTCCCTTTTCTTTTTCTCTCATAAAATTTTCAATTAATTTCAACATTTCATCATCTTCTATATAAAATAAATCATCTATATTATAAAATCTTTTTATATTTTCTATTAATTGTCCAAATCTCCAATCAGGAAAATTTTCCCATTGCTTTTCAATTTCCATTAATAAAGGTTTTATTCTTTTTGGGTCTCTCATAATGTTCTTCCTCCTTTTATTTTCTTTTTATTCTTTTTTAAATGTGTTAATATTTTTTCAATGGCTATTTTACTTTCAAAATCTAAATAACAGTCTGAACATTGTTCTTCGCAATTAATGCATTTATTTTTTAATATCCAATCTAGTGTATTCATTGCTTGATATATATTCATACATTCGTGTAAGCTTTCAATACTTTCTTTAACTTTTAAAACTTTGATATAAGCCATTCGGTTTATCTCCTTTTCTTCTATTTTATCTTCTTTATCCTTCCTTTTCTAATAAAAATGCTGTTCCTATAGCAATAGCATCGCTCTCATCATCTTTTACAACTTCAATTCCATATTTATTTTTTACATAATCTATAGTTTCTTGTTTTTTTGCTTTTCTATCTAATGTCCTACTATTTGATAATCCTAATATTTTTCTCCATTTTGTTGTTCTGATAGTTTCACATTGTATATTGTTTCTATGAGCATATATCTCAATCATAAATTGCAATCCTAATAAAGATTTAGCTGTAGCTGCATTCATTGTAATTTGAACATCTTCAATTATCATGTTATTGGGTTTATATTTACTAATCAGTTTTTCAATTTCTTCCATAATAAAACTTACTCTTTCAAGAACATCTTTGCTTTTAAAAGAAAAAGCTCCATGTTCTATTAATTCTCCATTATTAAATACTGCATATCCAGTACAAGTTGTACTTTCATCTAAGGCAATTAAAATTTTACTCAAAAGCTTTCTCCATCCTTTCTTTTTCACGATTAATTTTTTCAACTTCATCTTCACCTAATAGTCCATTTTTATATTTTATACTTATACTAATAGCTTCTAATGTTTTGGCTTGAGTTTCTGGATTATTTATACCGAAGTTTTCAGCTAAATAATTTTCTATATATTCTTGCATTTCTCTTTGTTCTTTTCCTAATGCATCTAAACATTTTTTACAGGCAAATATTCCATTATCTAATTCTAATAATTTATCTGTTGCGCCACATTGTATACATTTTTGATTTATTTCCATAATTAACTCCTTTTTAATCTTATATTTTAAATTTAAGCTACATTTAATAGTTAAATATATAATTTGTAAGACAGAGTACAAAAATTACTCTACGTTCATCCTTGTAGCTCCTAGACCTATTCTAGTAAAAATAATCACCAGAATATTGAAATTCTGGTGCTATTTTATACTATTCATCATTTTTCAATAAGAATTTTGGATTTATAACTTTAAATGATATATTATTATATATATCACGCCATACTTTTCCTTCTCTTTCTGTATTATATAAAGTAGACTTACCCTCTGCATTTTCTACCATTTTATCAATAGTATCTAATAACTCTACATTCTCATCAAGAATAGGAACAGTATTTATATTATAAGGTTTTAATATAATTTGCATATCTTTTGTATTGTATTTTTTATTTTTTATTATAAGATTAAAAGCAAAGAATTTATAACCATCAATATGATATTTATTTTTTTGAATACCTTCTCCA
>OGFG01000275.1_pt1 | contig 63071 bp, 62 predicted proteins | sample 1570761 | NCBI WGS metagenome assembly OGFG01 (sample SAMEA2581938, study PRJEB24529) | metagenome | biome: Human gut stool | place: China | collected 2011
TACATTTTAAATGTAATTTTCAAAATTTCTTCTAAATCCTCATATGTTCCTATGACAGGGGTTTTATCCTGTAATTACTATCAATAAGTCATACAATTACCCTTCGATTATTTAATTATCCTGACACTTAGCAATGTGTTCCTCTTTGGTCTCGCCTGCTGTCTGTGGCTCATTATCATGTTCCAACCTAAGGTTTAAGAGATATTCAAATTCAGTATTAATCAGCATAGCTTTTATTTTATCCCCGGAAAGCCCTCTGTCGCATTTATCTTTTCTGCTTTTGGCACAGCAATCTTTATAGTAACAAAAATTTAAATTTGATGTTTTATCATACTTATAATATTTACCTTTTGTAAGTCTATCAAGTATCTTTTCACAAGCTATTTCTTTAGAACCACTGCTAAGAATATCATCTTCACTTAAAACATATCTGAATAGATTACTCCTTAATAACAGATACTCAAATGAGCCATATTGCTCAGCAAAATGTACGTTTATGTTTCTTAATGCTATACATTCAAATATACTTGAAGCATAGTAACCCATACCAAAAAGATCTATCACCATATTAACTTCAAGCCCTATAGGTAAATCCAAAATAAATTTACTCACATTCGGTACTCCATGCATAGACTTACAGTCAGGCATCAACTGCTTAAACCACGTTAATCCTGAACCTTCATCTTCAGAAAAAGTCTTATATCTTATATTCAGTCTGGTATCTAATGTGTATTTCTGTTGCAAAGAGTGATGTCCATTGACATTATTCAAAGTATAAATATCTCGAATATCATACGATACACCGGCACCTATTCTGTTAACATACACAAAATAGCTTGTTTTATTTTTATTATATAGCTCAATAAACTCCGGCTCCAAAATAAAATCTTCATCATCTACAAAATAAACACATTTTTTATCCACAGACTCCATTGCATTGTGCCAGGTACTTTCTGTTAAAAATACCGGAGTGTAGTCTAAATTGGATATTACCTTTTTTACTGCCAGGTTATTTTCAAAAATCCGCTTAATCATCTGTGTCTTTTGGACACCACTAAGTCCAACGATGAGTGTTACTTTTGAATATATCTTTAAATCGTAAATGTCTTTTCGTGTGTATATCTGTATCCTCAACATAAGCTATTCCCCCTGCTGCCACCCATTTGCTGTCATATTTTTAACACCAACATCAATTTGAGGCATAACTTCCAGCCATGCTTTAACGTAATCTTCTTTGGTATTTATAATTTTATTGTAGGGAATACAGTAAAATTCAAAGTCATCAGGAAATTTCATAAGATGACATAATGTTATTTTTATATCTTTCATTTTTGCTAATTCAAGCAAGAACGGTACACAATTATCGCCCATTCTGTCACCACTGACTAATGTATCGTCTTCATTAAGTAAAATTAATAATGCTTTTGACCCCGATGAAAGTTCAGTAGCTGACATGGCACCATACTTTTCTGAAATAAACACATCACCACTTCCAAAATATGTTACATTATCTATTTGATTTACAATCTTCTTTGAAAATTCTGAAGTAAACCAGGAAGGTTCGTAAACTTCGTCAAAATATGCAGAAACATTATTCACTTTTCCATTCATAAACAAATAGTCTTTGCCTAAATAAACTGTCAACATACCTGAAATAACCTCATGTCTTTCTTAATTCTATACAATATATTTAATTGCGAATTTCAATTTTTCAAATTTTTCATTAACATATTAACATACTTTACTCTCCGATACAAATATAATATCCGCTTGTTTATGATTTTAAGAACAAGGAATGTGCCTTGGCACATTCTCGCACCTGCGGCGGTCGCAGGCGACATCTGCATTGTATGCCGCAGTGCGCATCCCTGCAGAGCGTTTTTGTGTAATAGGAACGAAGTTTCCTATTACACAAAAAACAAGTCCGTGAATATTGTAGATATCCACAGACCTGTCTGAAAGCTTATATCAAATTGTTCCGCACCATAGCTCACACAATTTATAACTTTGTCACCACTCCATCTTTAAGCTCATACACATCGCCGTACTCAGGAAGAATGCGGGTTCCTGCCTTTGCGGTGTTGACCTGCTCAGGGCGGAAGCTGTGAAGAGGAATGAGTGTCTTAGGCTCTATCGTGTCGAGCATTGTTCTTAAATAATATGGCTTAGCGTGTCCGCCAAGTCCTTTGAAATCATAAACTATGCCGCACACCTCGAGGAATTCCTTCATCTTTGCAAATGACGGATCGTAAGCTCCGAGAGGCGCACCGTCCATGTGGATGTATCTTGATACCACATCCTTTAAGTCGGTCAGCTCATACATATCTGCGTAGTCAAGCTGGAGAGCGTACTTAGAAGGATTCTTTATGAGTTCCTCGCGGCTTACAACTTTCCAGCCCGCCGTGATACCCTCGCGGCAGATTCTAGGCTTGTTCTCCGTTACAACGGAGTTGTCGCTGCAAGCCTCGTTGTAGGTCTGCTCGTATACGGCAATCTCATCCTCAGGATAGAATGCAGCCACATAGTCAGCCTGTACAGGGTCAAGGACAAGAGTTCTTCCGCAGTTCTTAAAGGTATTAATCATGCGGTGTACGCGTTCAACATTTCTGTTGTACGGATTTACAACTATAAGGCCATTATCCTCTTGGGATGCAGCGTGAAGCTCTTTCTGTAAGCCCTCCTCTGTTCTGTCAGGCTCTGCAGGCTTCTCAAGTGAGAGCATGTCGATATCCTCGAAGCTTGCGGTAACGCCCTCTGTGATGACTACATCTGCTCCATGACATGTCTTTCCGAACTCCTCGGAATATGCCGGGTGGAAGCCGTGGAAACGGTAATCGCCCGTATAGCATATATTTCCGTCAGGTGTTGTGATTAAGAAACCACATGCTCCGGCTACATCATGGTCGACAGGAACACACTTAACCGTAATGTCGCCGACAGTGAACTCGGCACCGTAATCTACGCCGATACAGTTAGGATGCTCTCTATGCTCCACGTCGCCGTTCTTTGCGAGCTGGCGGTACAGCTTAAGTGAACCAGTGCTCATGTATACGGGAATGTCAGGATGAAGGCATCCAAGACCACCCATGTGGTCAATATGCATATGGGAAATCACAAAAAAACACTCTTTTCCAAGTTCGCCATAAGGAACCAGACCGGTTTTTTTTGCAGTATACTTGTCATAGATTCCGTCAGTAGGTGTGAGCATGCCAAGACGTATATAGTCTACTGCAAAATCATCCTTTCTTTTGCGAATTTTAGTATCCATACGTCCGGCTACAGCGAAGCCAAAGTCAAACATACATTTGGTGCTCTCCGTCTCTACGGCAACGAATGTACCTCCTATTTCATTTAAACCGTTAAAAAATGATATTTTTGTCATTTTCCTCCTCCATAAATTTGTGCTGATAAAACATATCCTTATCGGAGAATATATTTCATCATATTAGGCTCTTAACTTTACAATTTATTCATTAAGAGAAATAAAGGGCTGCCTAGATATGGGCAGCCCCTTTATTTGCAGTAAATTTATTCAAATAATAGATTTGTTATCAATAACAGCCATATTGTTTAAAAGCAATAAAATCAGCTATTATTATTTCTTAAGAATATTGTTAACTGCTGATACTAAAGCATCAAGAGCTGTCTGAGCATCAGCCTTAGCATAAATCTGCTCCTCGAGAGTTGCGTTGATTATATTCATTACATCATAGCTGCCTTCAAATGATGGCTGGCTGATGAAGTAAGCTGACTGTGAATAAGCTGCTATAGATGTAGGATCTGTCTCCATGAACTTCTGATATGTATCAGACTCATATGCAGATGTTCTTACAGGAAGATAACCTGTTTCCATAGCCCACTCTGTTGTAGCTTCAGCACTTGTTATGAACTTAAGGTACTCCCAAGCTGCCTTCTGCTTATTCTGATCCTGTGTGAACATAACAATATTAGTACCGGCTGCATTAGCTGCCTTCTCTGTGTTAATTGGAAGTGGTGCAACGCCAAGCTCCCAGCCTTCTGCTGTGATGTAAGAAGCACCTGTTGATGAACCAACATAAGAAGCGATTAACTGATTGCTGATTACGTTAGAAAAATACTTATCCTCACCGACAAGGCGTGCATAACCATTGTTGTAAAGGTTCATGATGTACTCAACAGTCTCAAGACCCTTCTCATTGTCAAATAATGCACCATTCTCATCAATATAACCTGAGCCGTTCTGTACAAGCATAGCCTGGAACATTCCTGCAAGGTCATCCCAGCCGATAGTCTCGATACCCTTCGCAGTCTTGATTGTCTCAGCTACTGTAAGAAGTTCATCCCATGTTGTAGGAGCTGTTAAACCGAGCTCATCGAACATAGTTTTATTATAGAACAGAACGTATGTGCTCTTGTTAAATGGAACACCGCTGATAAAACCGAACTGGCTGTTCTCTTCTCTGTAACCGGCTATGATATCATCCCAGTTATCAAAATCATTTGCTACAAAATCATCAAGATGAACAAGCTTGTCTGAATAAGCTGAAAGCCAGTTGTTGTAAGCCTGTGATAAGTCAGGAAGCGTATCAGCAGCAGCATTAGCTGTAAGCTTTGAGCTTAAATCTGAATATTTTCCCTGATTTGTGAGATTAACAGTGATACCATACTCATTCTCGGCATTAAACTTATCTGTGAGAGCCTTGAGTTCTTCCTCCTGCTTGTTGTTCATTGCATGCCAGAACTCGATTGTACATGATTCAATACCTGTATTGTCAGTTGTTGTACTGCTTGTTGTCTCTGCAGCGGATGTTGACTCAGCTGCAGATGTGCTCTCTGCCTGTGATACAGTACCGGCAGTTGTCTCGTTGTTACCTCCATTATTGCTGCATCCGGTAAGTGCTCCAAATGCCATTGTTGCTGTAAGTGCTACAGCAAGTCCCTTCTTGAGTTTCATTTCTTTTTCTCTCCTTTTTGTGTTTGGACAAAAATCAGCTGTCCAATCTATTGCTTTTCACAGGTACTTATGGTACTACCTGAAGCAATCCCTTGTCAATATAATTTGTGTAAAAATTATCTAATGAGCATATATTTTTACAAAATTATGTCTCTCAAGTTTACAAATTGTGCTTTCATAACTTGTATCAGCTCTTAAGACCGCTCTGTGTCACACCCTCTATAATGTGCTTTCTTAAGAACAAGTATACTATGATAATCGGCATAACCATGATTGTGGATGCTGCCATTATAAGCTCATAATTAGAACCGGCTTCTGTCTGGAAACGAACAAGTCCATTAGAGATTACTCTCATGTTGGTGTTATTAGTTACAAGAAGAGGCCAGAGGAATGAGTTCCAGCAGCCGATTATGTTAAGTATAGCTATAGTAGTTATAGCACTCTTGTTCATAGGAACCATAATCTTCATCATATACTTGAAATCACTGCACTTGTCAACCTTAGCCGCAAGATATAACGATTCAGGCACCTGTGAGAAAAACTGTGTCAACAAGTAGATATAGAATACATTCGACATGTATGGAACAATCATAGCCTGATATGTGTCAATCCACTTTAACTTGGTGATTGTGATGAAGTTAGTGATAATCAACATCTCACCGGGAATCATAAGTGTTGCAAGGAAAAGTGAAAATATAAGCTTCTTTCCAGGAAAATTAAGTCTTGAAAATGCAAAAGCAGAAAGGACAGCAGTTGCAAGTACACCTATTGTAGAGAATATTGTCACAATAATTGTATTCAAGAAATATCTCGGAAACGGAGCTGCCTTCCATGCTTCAGCATAATTAGACCAATGTGGTGACGATGGAAGGATTGTAGGTGGAATTGAGATAATCTCGGCAGGTGTCTTGAGTGATGAGAATATCATCCACAGGAAAGGCATAAGTGTAAACAATGCTCCTAATATAAGGATAAAATACTTCAATATTGTTGTTATGACATTAAATACTTTTCTTTTCTTGTTCATACATGCCTCCTACTTCCTTCTTCCCATTATTCTCTGTATGATTGTAAGTACAAGGATAATGAGGAATAATATAACTGCAGCAGCAGATGCAAGTCCATAATTATAGCTGTTATAGAACTTGTCATAAATATAGTATACAACAGTAACTGCACTGTTAGCAGGACCTGCTTTACCGCCAAAGAGTGAGAATACTTCGTTATATACCTTAAATGCACTGATAAAGCCCATTATAAAAGCATATGAAATCATAGGTGCAATTCCAGGAACCGTAATCTTCCAGAACACTCTCCATCTCGGCGTAGAGTCGACTCTTGCTGCATTATACAGATCCTTAGGAATTGTCTGAAGTCCGGCGAGGAATATCAGAATATCAAATGCCATACTCTTCCATACACTGAAAATAATAAGTGACGGAAGTGCATACTTAGGATCATTGAGCCATTGAACCTTTGAAATGCCGAACCAGCTTAACATGTAGTTAAGCAGACCGTAATTACTGTTAAAAATCCAGCTCCATACAAGACCGATAGCGATAACGCTGGTTACATATGGGAGGAAGAATATTGTCTGGAATAAGCCCTGACACTTGATGTTGCTGTTTAAAAATACTGCAATAAGAAGTGATAAAGCGATGGAACATGGTACAACGAATACAACATAAATGCTTGTGTTCCTGAGTGCTTTAATAAATACCTTATCGCCAAAAAGGTCTTTATAATTGCCGAGACCAATTCTGCTATATTCGCCACTTATCATATTATAATCTTCGTAAAAGCTCATAAGAAAAGCTCTGACAAGAGGATAAGCAGTAAATAAAAGAATGATTATCAATGCGGGCATCAGGTAAAGATAGCCCTTCATGCTCTTTTTTTCCATAGTCAGTCTCTCCTCAGTTAAAATTTGCCTAAGCTCTTCTCATCAGTGTCAAAAATCATAATCTGATTCTTGCGGGCACGGATAGTGAACTCATCGCCCTCTTTGATTGAAAGGTCAGAGTGAACAAGGATTCTAAACTCAGTGTTTCCGATTGAAAAATGGATAAGAAGATCACGACCTGTCATTCTTACATGTGAAGCCTTGACAGTGATGCCTTCCTGTGCAATCTCAAAAGACTCAGGACGTATACCTGCTGTATATGTGCCGTCCTTAAGCTCGCATCCTGAACGTAACAGTGCTCCATTGCAGTAGATGCTGCCACCCTTTACATCAACAGAAAATGTATTGACCTGTGGCATACCAAGGAACTGCGCAACGAAGAGGTTGTCAGGATTAAGGTACATTGCCTGAGGAACTTCATACTGCTGGACAATACCGCTCTTCATAACTGCTATACGATCTGAAATACTCATAGCTTCTTCCTGATCGTGTGTTACGAAGATAGTTGTAATCTTAACTTCCTGCTGTATTCTTCTGATTTCTTCTCTTGTCTCAATACGAAGCTTCGCATCAAGGTTAGAAAGAGGCTCATCAAGAAGTAATACTTCAGGCTTTTTTACAAGTGCTCTTGCGATAGCTACTCGCTGCTGCTGTCCGCCTGATAATGCCTTTGGCTTACGCTTCATAAGACCATCAAGCTGGACAAGCTTTGCCATCTCATTGGCACGCTCTCTTGCCTCAGCCTTCTTCACCTTACGGTTGATGAGTGGAAACATGATGTTCTCTTCAACTGTCATATGCGGATATAGCGCATAGTTCTGGAACACAAGACCAATCTCTCTGTCCTCAGGTGCAACCTTAGTTACATTCTTATCTCCGAAAAAGATATTTCCGGAAGTGGGATCCGAAAGACCTGCAAGCATAAATAAAGTTGTGGACTTTCCACATCCAGAAGGGCCTAAAAGACCAACAAGTTCACCGTCTGCTATATGAAGATTCATATTGTCGACTGCTTTGAAATCTCCATAAGCCTTTGTCAGATTCTCAATTCTGATATCCATTTGGGTACCTCAATTTCCGTGTTTTACACATTATTTGTTTTATTTTTTTCATGTAAATTTAATTATATATAAAAAACATTTAAAAAACAATCCATTATGCGTAATTTTTTTGAAAATTTCAGGAGAATACTTCATATAATGGTTTTTTAATCTTCTTCCGAGTTATTTCAACCAGCCCTAACTTGGTCATTTCTATGAAAAAAGACGGAATTGAATCCTTTGCCAGCTCTGTTTTTAAAAACTCGATTAATGTTGAATTGTTTGCGGTACTTTCCATATTTATGAAATCTACGATTACTATTCCTGATATATTTCTGAGACGGAGCTGCCTGCATATTTCGGCAGCAGCTTCAAGATTTATCTTAAGAAATGTATCCTCACGATTTTTCTTATTGCCATCGAATTTTCCGGTGTTTACATCTATAACCGTAAGTGCTTCTGTAGGCTCAATTATAAGATACGCTCCTGATTTAAGCCATACATGCTGATTTAATGCATCATGTAATATTTTCTCGATATTATAGCATTTATATAATGAAAGAAGCTTATCATCATACAAGGTGGTTATATCTTTCACTTTCGGAATGCCCGATATTATATTTTCCAACACTTCCGGTTCATCAGTCACTATGCTGTCAGCTGCGGTAAACTTACTCTCACGTATATCCGAAACATACTGTTCTTCCTTTTTATAAAGACAGGTAAAAGCAGGCCTTGATATTGCTTTGACATGGATTGAGTTTTCAAGCCCGCTCATATACTCAGCTTCTTTTAAAAGCTCAGACTCATCAATCTTATATGCCGCAGTCCTCACAATAAAGCTTATCCGTCCTTCGGATTCGTCAATATACGGCTTGAGTTTTTCCTGAATATATTTCCTGAAAAGGTTATCTCTTATCTTGGCTGATACAGCCACCTCACCCTTGCCATCAAGTGACATTACAATATAGTTTCCTGTGATGCTTATCCGTGACGATACGGAAGGTGCCTTTGTCTTAATGGCTTCTTTGGAAACCTGAACCAGCATAAGGTCACCCTGGCACACTTTATCGGTATTTTTTCTATTCAAAAAATGATGCTGTGTGTTATCGTCAAGAGAATAATAACATACAACATCTTTTGCAATTTCTATAAAAGCTGAATTGATATTTTTAACAACATTCTGGACACGGCCTATATATACATTTCCGAGGAGGGCAGCCTCCCTGTCACTGTCATTTTTGTCATAGACATTGATAAGGGAAGGCTTACCCTCCTCGAAAGTGACGGCTGTAATCTTATCAGAAAATGTTGTGATAACAAGTTTTCTCATAAATTATACTCCGTTTAAATATTTTTTATTATCTCTTTGCAAGCTCCGCTGTAATCTCATCCCAAGTTACACCCTTTAAGGACATTAAAACCATGACATGATACAGAAAATCGGAAATCTCATAGATTATCTCCTCAGGATCAGGATTCTTAGCTGCAATTATGATTTCAGTCGCTTCTTCGCCGCATTTTTTAAGAATCTTGTCAATTCCTTTGTCGAAAAGATAATTGGTATAGGAACCTTCCTTTGGATGAACCTTTCTGTCCTCAATGACAGCCATCACTTCCTTAAAAACTTTTAAAGGATTAGTCTCAACATAGTCCTTTGTGGCAAGATTTCTGTAAAAACAGCTGTAATTTCCTGTATGGCATGCGGCACCAATCTGCTTTACTTTTGCTAAAAGTGTATCATTATCGCAGTCAATGTCCAATGATTTTACATACTGGTAGTGGCCTGATGTCTCGCCCTTTACCCACTGCTCCTTACGGCTTCTGCTGTAGTATGTCATAAGCCCTGTTTTTAAAGTATTGTCAAAGGCTTCCCTATTCATGTACGCAAGCATTAAAACTTCATCAGTTTTATAATCCTGAACAATCACAGGAATAAGACCGTCACTGTTCAATTTAAAATCGGAAAAATCAATGGCGGATGTAAAGCTTACGACTTCAAATCCCTGCTTTTTTAATTTCTCCTTATATGTATTGTAATCGCAATTTATGTCGGCTTTTGTCAAATAAAAGTCTGAATTTGCATAAAATCCGTCAAAATTCGAGCTGAAAAATGAATTAATCTTGTTCTCGGCGCACAAATCTGCAAGTTCTGTGTCAAAGCTTTCATCCGATACTATAATACCAATCTTGTCACATCCGAATCTGTTAGAAACCTCCGTCATCATAGCGACATTAGATTGAGCTTCAGAATCAAGGACAGCTCTTCTTCCGCCGGCATACAGATATTTTTTGACATCCTCTACTCTCTTAATATTTCCGCCGATATTGAGAGGTAAGTCGGTCTGCCTTCCGATTTCCCTTATCACTGATATAGCAGCATCATGTGATGCATCATCATATGACAAATCCATTATAAGAAACTCGTCCGCTCCGGCAGCTTCAAGACGCAGACAGATTTCCACCGGTGAAATATCATCTGCTACAGGAACAAGACATTCTTTATCACTAAACATTTTTTTGTCCTTTAAGAAAAGAACAGGAACTATCTTTTTCATGGAATCAGCCCTCTCTGTTATCTTTATAGTGCGCCCTTTGTTGATAAGACATCCGTGATACGCGAGTCAATGGATACTGCCTCATCGAGCGCCTTCGCAAATGCTTTGAACATTGCTTCTATTATGTGGTGATTATTGTCTCCGTCAATCTGCTTTATGTGAAGATTCATTCCTGCACTATATGATATTGCATAGAAAAATTCTTTTACCATCTCGGTGTCAAAGCCGCCGACTCTGTCGGATGTAAATTCTGCTTTAAAATTAAGATATGGTCTTCCTGACAAATCAATGGCACATAAAATCAGCGTCTCATCCATTGGAAGCATCATATTTCCATAACGTCTTATAGATTTCTTATCGCCAAGTGCTGTCTTTATAGCTTCGCCGAGTACAATTCCTGTATCTTCTATGGTATGATGACAGTCGACATATAAGTCACCCTTGACTTTTAATGTTAAGTCAAAAAAACCATGTCTGGCAAAGCTTTTTAACATATGGTCAAAAAATCCTATACCTGTATCTATGTCAGCTTTTCCGCTTCCGTCAAGACACAGTGCGACATTTATGTCTGTCTCAGATGTCTTTCTTGTGATTGATGCTGTTCTCAAATCAAGCCACCACCTTTACCTATTCTCGAAACGAACTTTTATGGAATTTGCATGTGCAGTTAATCTTTCCGCATTTGCAAACTTGATAATATCTTCATGGATTGGCTCTAAGGCTTCCTTTGAATAAGATATTATGCTTGATTTCTTTATAAAATCATCTACACTTAAAGGTGAGAAGAATTTGGCTGTTCCATTTGTAGGAAGGACATGATTAGGTCCCGCAAAATAATCTCCGAGAGGCTCGGAACTGTACTCACCAAGGAATATAGCTCCGGCGTTGCGAATTTTGGTCATAACAGTGAATGGGTCTTTTGTGACAATCTCAAGATGCTCTGACGCAATCTCATTTGCTGTCTCTACCGCTTCTTCTATATCCTTCGCAATAAGAATATAGCCATAGTTTTCTAGAGATTTACTTATAATTTCACTTCTTGAAAGCACTGATACGAAGCCTTTAATCTCCTTTGAGACCTTATCGGCAAGCTCACTGCTTGTCGTTATAAGAATTGCTGATGCCATCTCATCATGCTCAGCCTGTGACAGAAGGTCTGCTGCAACATAACGCGGATTAGCTGTCTCATCAGCAATAACCAATATCTCACTAGGTCCGGCTATGGAGTCTATGCTCACATGACCATATACAGCCTTCTTTGCAAGGGCAACGTATATATTTCCCGGTCCAACAATCTTATCAACCTTCTTAATGCTCTCTGTTCCATAAGCCATTGCAGCTATTGCCTGTGCTCCGCCGACCTTGTAGATTACATCAACTCCGGCTTCATTAGCAGCTACAAGAGTTCCCGGATTGACTTTTCCATCCTTTCCCGGAGGAGTAGTCATTATAATCTGATTTACACCTGCGACCTTTGCAGGAATGATATTCATAAGAACGGATGAAGGATAAGCTGCTTTTCCACCCGGGACATACACGCCCACACGATTTAAAGGTGTTACTTTCTGTCCAAGTATCGTTCCGTTAGGTGTCGAATCGAACCAGCTATACTGCTTCTGCTTTGCATGATAATCGCGGATATTGACAAGAGCCTTTCTTATGACATCGACAAGCTGTGCATCGACTAAAGAATATGCCTCCTCAATCTCGGCCTTGGTCACGACTATATTATCGGCATTAATTTCGGCTCCGTCGAACTTTTTTGTGTATTCGAATATTGCTTCATCGCCCTTTTCTTTGACATCTGCAAGTATCGCTGCAACGCTGGCTTCGTACTTTCCATAGCTGTTAGGGCTTCTCTTTAAAAGATTCTCCAGTATATCCTTTTTTGTAGCTTCGCTTAATACAACTGTTCTCATACTCTACTTAGCCTCCACATATTTTCTCAAGTCATTTATAATCTTTAAAATGCGCTCGTTCTCCATCTTCATGCTAACCTGATTTACAACCATTCTTGCCGAGAGGTCACATACCTCGTCAAGAACGCAAAGACCATTTTCACGCAATGTTGTGCCAGTCTCAACTATATCTACAATAACCTCGGATAGTCCTACAATAGGAGCTAACTCTATAGAACCGTTGAGCTTAATAATCTCCACAGTCTGGTGTTTTCTGTTGTAAAAATAATCCTTTGCAATATTAGGATATTTTGTCGCTACACGGATAAGCTCATGACTGTTCAGATATTTTTTGGCACTCTCAGGTCCGCATACACACATGCGGCACTTACCAATACCAAGGTCATATACTTCATAGAGATTCCGCCCTTCCTCAAGTATTGTATCTTTTCCGACAATACCTATATCAGCCGCACCGTACTCAACATAGGTCGGCACGTCATTTGCTTTTGCAAGGAAAAAACGAAGTCCAAGCTCCTCGTTTGTAAAAATAAGTTTTCTGGAACTTTCGTCCTTCATCTCCTCGCAGGTTATTCCAATCTGCTCAAACATTTCAAGAGTTTTCTTGGCAAGTCTGCCCTTCGCCAATGCAAACGTAATATATCTCATTTCACGCTAATCCTCCAATAGTAAAGTAAAATATCTATAACCGCCTTACAACCTGTGCTTATACCTTACAATTTGGTGAAACTGATGCTCTGTCCGCCACGATAACCGCCCCGTAACCTTCCGAGAGCGCAAGTTTTTCGTAATCCTGCTTCGTTCTTCCCTCGGCAAAAGGAAAAAGTCCTACACTTATTCCTGATTTGCGGTAGTGGTCGGCGAGCCTTATCGCATCCGCCGCATCGTCAGCTCTATATAATATCATGAGCGGAAGTTTTCCGGAAGGAAGGTCAATTTTCTGCCTGTTAAGAGCTAACAGAACAAAATCCACGTTTATAGAAAAACCGATTGATGCAGCAGGCTTACCATACTGGCATATGAGTTCATCATAGCGTCCTCCGTTAGCTACAGGCTCGCCTACCTCATAAGTGACTGCACGGAATATAATGCCTGTATAATATGTAAGCTCACTGAGCATTCCAAGGTCAAAGGAGACATATTTTTCATATCCGTATACTTTTAAAAGCTCATAGACACTCTTTAAATGTTCGATGGCTCCGAGTGATTCGGCATTATTGACATACTTTTTTGCATCATCAAGCTTCTCGGCTGAACCGAAAAGCTGCGGAAGCATAAAAAGCGCTTCCCTGACTGAATCGGAAAGCCCACATCCTCTTGCAAGCTCTTCTACTCCGAAAAAGTTCTTTTTCTGTATCAGAAGTCTTAGCTCTTCCTCTGTGTCGGAATCAATTCCCGCCTCATTTACAAGCCCTTTAAAATAAGCTACCTGACCAACCTCAACCTGAAATTCCTTAAGACCGGCTGCTAAAAGTGCCTCAATCATCATTGCGAGCATCTCAGCATCTGCAGTAACCGAGCTGTCACCGATGAGTTCACAGCCTAACTGGGTAGTCTCTTTTAATCGTCCCTGATAAGAGCTCTTATTTACGAAAGTATTGCCAAGATAGCAAAGCTTTATCGGAAGCTCTTCATTTTCAAAATACTTCGCCGCACATCTTGCAATCTGCGGTGTCATATCCGGTCTTAGTACGAGCGTGTTTCCTTCACGGTCAAAAAACTTGAACATATTCTTTGACGCTACACTTCCACGTTCCTTATTAAATATATCAAAAAATTCAAATGACGGCATCTGTATATCGCGATATCCATACAACTTTAAAACCTGATGCATTCTATTCTGCAACAGAAGCTTATTCTCACATTCCGTTCCGTATAAATCTCTCACACCTTCAGGTGTGTGCAGTAATTTACGTTCCATAGCTCCTCACTTTCACTGCTGTTCGCTTTATCGTGGTAAATTGGTAATTTGCTACCATGTGATAGTACTATATCAAATTGTCATAAGAATGTCAATCTTTTTCGTCCCGTTCAGATAAATCCTTCTGCAGCTGTTCAAGGTAATGAACCATCACACCGGAATATGCACGTATTTTATAAGACAAATCAAGCTCCTCATACCTGAAGCTTTTCCGCCCGCCTTCCATCATCCTGTTCCAGAATCTCAAGGCATGTCTGTACGGCACATAAAATTTTTCGTCTTTTTTCGTGAAATAGATGATAAAAAACGAAATACCGCCCTGTTTTTCAAACCTGTCCATAAAATCCATCTGATGTTCATGAATGTTTTGCAGCGGAAAAGTATCTGAGGTGCATTCCTTCGCATCGAAGCATATCGGTATTCCCTGAACGGCACCTATGTAGTCAACAGTACTTTTTTTGTCAAAATATGCAAGAGTGATATGATTATGCTCTTTGTCCATCTTTATGGGAGTAATCGGCGTTGGAATTTTTTGTATAAGAGCCAGATTTTTTTCGTTATATTTGTCATTACTCTGGTTTATAAGTTCCTCAAGCGTTGAACCTCTAAGTCCTCTTGAATTCCATGTGGGCATATATGATACCTCTTTTATATGATATTTTAGAGAATATTTTTCGTGAACTCATAAAGCCTGTTCGGAATAGCTGCCTTATACTCTCTCTTATCCGGAAGAGCTATACGGTATGCGTGCAGAAGCTGATCCTTGAGCTTATACTTTTCATTAATTTTCCTGTCGCCATACTTAAAATCTCCCAGTACAGGATGACCTAGCATTGCAAGGTGGGCTCTTATCTGATGAGGACGACCCGTTATAAGATGAACCTCAAGTACAGTGTAGTCATCGCCATATCCCATGACACGGTAATCTGTTCTTATATATCTTTCATCGTCCTTAGCAACGGTATCTTCTTTAACAGGTCTTACACTCACCCTGTTAGAAGCTTCATCCTTAATCAAAAGCCCGCATACACTGCTGTCATGTGCAACTTTTCCCTTTACGACAGTTATGTAATATTTCTCTAAAGTTCTCTCCTTAATCATTTTTGAGAGCTCACGGCTTCCCTGCATTGATTTGCCGGCAAGAACAAGTCCGCTTGTATTGCGGTCTAAGCGATTGCATACTGACGGTTTGAATGTACGAAGCTGCACCTCATCTATCTTTTTTTCGTGCAGAAGATATCCTATAATATACTCATTCAGTGATACATCCGTTGGAGCTGCCTTCTGTGTAAGCATTCCTGAGGGCTTATTTACAAAGATTACATCATCGTCCTCATACACAATATCAAGCTTTTTGTATGGATATGCCCTGCCGGTATCAAAAGCATTTTTTGAACCGCCGAATTTTTCAATAGTATCATCGGAGAGAAAAAGCTTAACGCTGTCACCGATGCAGAGCTGTTCCTTTCCTGTACACTTTGCACCATTTAGTACTATATTCTTTTTTCTCATCATCTTATAAAAAAATGACACAGGAGCTTCCTTTAATATCCTGCCAAGATATTTGTCAAGCCTCTGTCCTGCCTCATTTTTACCTATTGTAAATTCCTGCATATTACCCTCGCTTCCGAATCCCGGTTCATTTTAAATTGACAATATCTTGATATTATAAGCGATATTCTCGATCCGCTGCTTATCTTCACTTGTGTATTCCTCAGGTGCCGAGCTGTTAACTGCCGCAAGTCTCTTTTTGAATTTGTTCAGGTCTGTATAAAAGCTTACGTCCGTCACGATATCCGAACGCTTCAGAAAATCCTTTATGTACTTGCCATGGTATGACGTATCAAGTTTTTTGTCCGTGCAATATATAAGAATATGTGCTTTGTCTATTGCAACATATGTCAGCTCAATGCTCTTTTTTTCCGGAGTGATTAACATGTCTGCAAGAAATGTGAGCTTATCACAGCTTTTGCACATTTCATCAAACTCAGCCATATCCGCTTGTCCCTTTCTTGGGTACATAAGGAAATTGACTGTCATCTTACCTGTCGGGAGCATCATTACAATCGCTGCTACCGTAAAGAGATTGCCGCGGTCAGCAAATGTTATAATTCCCGTAAAAAATAAAAGAAGAACTAAAAGGTATCCGCTGACCATAGCCATTCCTGTCTTTATCTTTCTGTTTTTAAAATAACCGGGAGTTCCCTTAGGAACATTCTTCATAATATTTCCCATAACACACTCCATTCATCAATCATACACATACAGCTCCTTCTGCAAAGCCAATAGTATAAAAAACTATTGATACCAATATATAAATACCACTAGCATTCTAAGGTCAAATAGAATACCATCATATTCAGAAAAAGTTCATCAGCAGTCTGTGAGGCAGAAATCTTCCCGCCACATGCGCGAACTTCATTGCCCTTCCATAGATACTCAGTTCGTTTCCAAGTGCTGCATCCTTAATAGCCTGTTCGACAACATTCTCCGGCTTAGCCATAACAAGCTTTTTTAAAGGCTTGACATTTTTCCCTGAAATATCAAAAAATTCCGTATCAACAGGCCCCGGACATACAGCCGTGACAGTAACCTTTCGCGGCTTTAGCTCTTTGTTTAGCGCTTTTGAAAAGCTTAGAACATATGCTTTTGTGGCAGCATAGACAGCAAAATCGGGCTGTGGCATGAAAGCGGCGGCTGAGGCAAGTTCAATTATTCTTGAATTTTGGGAAATATAAGGAAGACACATTTTAGTTACTGCGGTCAGTGCACGGCAGTTGACATCAATCATGCCAAGCTGCTCAGAATATTCAAGCTCCTCGAAGCTTCCGCTCTTTCCATATCCTGCACAGTTAACTAAAAGCTTGATATCAGGTGCATTCTCCATAAGAAGCTCATTTAAAGCCGCCAGCTCATCCATGCTTGATAAGTCAAGCGAGATTATTCTTGACGTAAGCTTAATTTCTGCTGCGACTTCCTCTAACCGCTCTGTTCTTCTTGCTATAAGCCATATTTCATCGAACTTCGAATACCTTGCCGCAATCTGTCTTGCAAACTCTCTTCCCATTCCTGATGATGCACCTGTGACTACTGCTATTTTCATGTTAATCCCCATTCTACCATTACAAATGATGGCACAAAGCATTGTTTTTAGTTCTTTCTGTCTGTTTTACTGCGAGATATACTCTTTTTGTTACTCTTACCCATTTTACCGGAATTGCCGGATGTTTTGACGGTGTTTCTGTTCTTTTTGAAATTATCTTCCCTTTTATTTTCTGTCTTTACACCATCTTTCTTTCTGTGGGAAAAACCCTGTGACAGCTTCCTCGGTGGGATAAGGCAATGCTTGTCAAAGCCAATCAAATCCTGCCGGCCGGCTTTTAACAGCGCTTCCTTTACAAGGTCGTAGTTCTCAGGATTCCGAAACTGTATAAGTGCTCTCTGCATAGCCTTTTCATGTGGATTGGTTGTGACATAGACAGGTTTTAAATCTCTTGGATCAAGTCCTGTGTAGTACATACAGGTGGATATGGTTGACGGTGTTGGATAGAAATCCTGAACCTGCTCAGGCATATATCCTAAATCTCTTATGTACTCCGCAAGTGCTATCGCATCTTCAAGCGTTGAGCCGGGATGTGATGACATGAGATAAGGAATTGCATACTGCTCCTTGCCAAGTCTGCCGTTTATTGCGCTGTACTTCTTTAGGAAAGCTTCATATACTGAATTTTCCGGCTTGCCCATAAGCCTTAACACATTGTCGGAAATATGCTCAGGCGCTACGCGAAGCTGACCGCTTATATGATACCTGCACAGCTCTTCCATAAATGTATCATCTTTATCTGCCATAACATAGTCAAAACGTATTCCCGAACGGACAAAGACCTTTTTCACATTCGCAACCTTTCTAAGCTTTCTTAAAAGTTCCACATAATCGCTGTGGTCAACCTTTAAGTTGGCACAAGGCTTAGGAAAAAGACATTGCTTGTTGGTGCAGACACCTTTGGTGAGCTGCTTGTCACATGACGGACGGCGGAAGTTAGCCGTAGGGCCTCCGACATCATAGATATATCCTTTAAAATCCGGCTCCTGCGTCATTTTTTTGGCTTCCTCAACAAGTGACTCATGGCTTCTAGCCTGAACGATTCTGCCCTGATGGAATGTAAGCGCACAAAAAGAGCAGCCTCCGAAACAGCCTCTGTTGCTTGTAAGACTGAACTTAATCTCAGCGAATGCCGGGACACCTCCTAATGCATCATATGACGGATGCCAGGCATTCATATAATCCATTGAGTACACATCATCAAATTCCTGCTGCGTTAGAGGATATGACGGCGGATTCTGTATGACATACTCTTTGTCCTTGTATTTTTCAACAAGATGCTTTGCGACAAATGGGTCCGTATTGCAATACTGCTTGTAAAAGCTTTCCGCATAAGTCTTTTTATCATTACATATCTCATCATATGACGGAAGCATTATATATTCATCATACAGATGCTCTAGACTCTTAGCCTTGTACACGATTCCTCTTATAAATGTTATGTCTTTTACATCTATTCCTGAATTCAGTGCATCGGCAATCTCAACGATTGAATGTTCCCCCATGCCATATGATATAAGATCCGCTCCGCTGTCTAGTAGAATTGAGCGCTTAACTTTGTTAGACCAGTAATCATAATGTGCAAGTCGTCTTAAGCTTGCTTCGATTCCGCCGATGATTATAGGTGTCTTTTTGTAAGTCTGCCTGATAAGATTACAATAAACTATAGTCGCATAATCAGGTCGTTTACCAATCACACCGCCCGGAGTGTATGCATCAAAGCTTCTTCTCTTCTTAGAAACCGTATAATGGTTGACCATTGAGTCCATGTTGCCTGCGGCAACCAAAAAGCCTAGTCTCGGCTCTCCAAGCACAGATATGCTCTCCTTATTTTTCCAATCGGGCTGTGAGATGATTCCAACCTTATACCCATTCAGCTCAAGAATCCTGCTTATTATGGCATGACCAAAAGAGGAATGATCCACATAGGCATCACCTGTTATATAGACAAAATCACATTGGCTCCATCCTCTCTTTTCCATATCTTCTCTGCAAATCGGTAAAAAATCTTTCATATATACTCCATATAAATTTATTTTTGTGGGATTTATCGAATATCAGTAAAATCCTCTATATAATAGTCTGCAAGCTTTATTTTCTCATCACTCATATTTTTCGAATAATCATCATAGATAGCTGCTGTTGTCATGCCTGCTGCATTGCCAGCCATAATTCCCATAGGAATATCTTCAAATACAAGGCAGTCTTTTGGCTCGACTAAAAGCTTCTTAGCTGCTAAGAGATAAATATCCGGGGCTGGCTTACCGGCTCCGGCCTCACAGGCAGTTGTAATGGCATCAAAGTACTCAAATACACCTTCAGCTTTCAAAGCTCCCTCTATCAATGTCATTGAATTGCTTGAAGCAATACCTGTTGATATACCATCTGCTTTGAGACGCTTAAGGAATTCCTTTGCGCCTTTTTTCAGCCTGACTTCAGATGTGTATTTATCGTATGCCATCTTATTCCACTTTGCTTTTATATCTTCAACATCATCTTTGATTCCAAAACGTTTTTTAAAATACTCAGCTGTCTCTGTAAAGCTCATTCCTTCAATACATTTCTGTAAATCGTCCGGAAGCTCTTTTCCTATAACGCTCAAAAAATCAATATCAATATCTCTCCATACCCACATAGAGTCGACAAGTGTCCCATCAAGGTCAAATAAGACAGCCTTCTTGTCTTTTAATAAGTCATCGTAACTATATATCATATATAATAAAACGGACTAAGCCGTAGCCTCCTTTAGCATATTAATTTCCTCATCGGTAAGCCTTCTATATTCACCGGGCGAAAGTTTTTCGTCCAGAGACAACGGCCCCATAGAAAGTCTTTTAAGATAAGTCACTTCAGTTCCGACAGCTTCAAACATACGCTTTACCTGATGAAATTTGCCTTCATGTATTGTAAGCCGGATGCTTGATGTACCGGCAGTGCTGTCAACATCAAGGATAACTAATTCTCCCGGCATTACAGCTGTACCGTCGGACAAGGTAAGTCCGGACGCAAACTGTCTTATATGCTCATCAGTGACTACACCTCTGATATCAGCATAATATACCTTGTCTACATGCTTTTTAGGTGCTAAAAGTCTGTGAGCAAGGTCGCCATCATTAGTTATAAGAAGCAGACCTTCTGTATCCTTGTCAAGCCTGCCGACAGGAAACAGGTCATTTCTTGTACGTTCATCTAAGAGGTCAAGAACAGTCCTTGCTTTTTTGTCAAGTGTTGCAGTGATGACACCGGCAGGCTTGTTGAGCATAAAATATTCAGTACTTGAAAATGCTATGACCTGACCATCTACGGCAACCACATCAGCTGACTCGTCAATCTTAGTGTCTGAAGCCTTGACAATCTGGCCATTGACTGTTATCCGTCCTTTTTTTGCCATGTCCTTGATAGTACTCCGGCTGGCAACACTCATCTCTACAAGAAATTTATCCAAACGCTTCATATAATCCTCATTCCATTAAAAATATTACATCCATCTCCAGCCCGGAAGGTATTTGTTTTTAACCTGACCATTGTTATATTTGCCCCATCCGAGAGGAAAACCGTCAACCATAATGAGCTTCATCGAATTCTTACCTGTGACACACGCCTCATCAACCTCAATAGTTTCTCCTTTAAGATAACGGATAACAGCATCATCGGATAATTTCAGATTGACCTGGCTGCTGTATTGACCATTCTTTAATGTCATTGCAAATGCCTGACTTGGTTCAAAACGATTCTTCTTTAGTTCGCCAAGCAGCGTCCCGGTTCTCATCGTGCGCAGCCCTTTAAGATTGCCTGCAAGCGGCGGGATATAATATACATTCTCTCTCTGTATTACAATATCTGATGACGGTATCTCGAAATTAAGCTCATCAAGGAAGGCTCTCAGCTCATCGGGAAGCTTGTTAGGTCTGCCATGAACAGGCTCATCCTGTACAGCTTCGCCATCCTTTTTTAGCAGCGCAACAAAATGTCCTTCTCCCTCCATCTTGTGAGGGAAGATGCGGACGCACTGTGGCAGTCCGATGCCCCTTGAAAATCCTTCATACGGATGTATTGAAGGTATTCCGGAATCGAATATATCGACAAGCTTAAAATCAGGATGATTTTCAAGAAACAGGCTTATATTATCCTCATCTTCAAGCTTTGAGAAGGTACATGTCGAATAAAGCATATATCCTCCCGGCTTTAACATCTGCGCCGCCTGACTTAGGATACTTTTTTGTATAGTGGCAAAATATTCAGGTCCATTCATCTGCCAGCTCTTTATCAGCTTATTATCTTTTCTGAACATACCTTCGCCGGAGCAAGGCGCATCTATAAGAATCTTGTCAAAATAGCTTTCAAAAGACGATATGAGTTTTCCCGGCTCTTCACATGTTATAACCACATTTCCTATTCCGCTTACTTCTATATTCTTAAGAAGTGCTTTTGCGCGTGATGCGGATATATCATTAGAAACCAAAAGCCCGGTACCGCCAAGCTTCGCCCCAAGTTCGGTGCTCTTTCCGCCGGGAGCGGCACACACGTCAAGCACCTTGTCTCCGTGTTCAATCGGCAGTATATTAGCCGGTGTCATTGCACTTGGCTCCTGAAGATAATACAGCCCTGCAAAATAGTAAGGATGCTTTGCAGGCTTATCATCTTCACTGTAATAAAAGCCATTGTCTATCCAAGGTATTTTTTTTAACTCAAACGGACTTATTTTTAAAAAATCTTCCGTTGATATCTTAAGGTTGTTGACACGCAGACCATAGAGTCTTTTTTCACTGAAGCTGTCTAGGTATGCCGAAAACTCATCACCTAACAGTTCTTTCATCGCATCCAAATATTTCTGTGGTAATTCCATGTAAATCCTCTCTGTATTACTATATTTTAATAATCAATCAATACTCTGTGCTCTATAACCTTCAGCAATCTTGTCAAGCTGTCTGCTGAACTGTAAGAGATGCTCAAGGTCATTCTCCTGATAAATTCTAAAAAATTCGTCCTGAATCTTTACAACATCCCTCTTATTGGCAACCTTATAAAGATTCTGGATATTTATAAGAATATCATTTACGATATTAGCTTTGTATGTGAAAGAATTCTGTGCATCCATTATCTCTTCATGGATTGAAGACATTTCCTCATCAAGCTTAAGTATCGCTTCTGCTGCCGAGCTCAGCCTTACACGGATATGCTCAGGGATGCTCTCGCGATACTTATATTGCAGCGAATGCTCTATTGTTGCCCAGAAATTCATTGCAAGCGTTCTTATCTGTATCTCTACCGGGATATCCTTCTTGCCTTTGCTGGTTTCAACACTATAGTTGATAATTATGTGATAACTTCTGTATCCGCTATCCTTGCGGTTAATTATGTAATCCTTCTCACGGATGACTGTCATATCACTTCTGTTCTTGATAATATTGACCACTTCATAGATATCTTCGACAAACTGGCAGATAATTCTTATACCTGCCACATCCTCTATCATCTCCATGATATGGTCTATCGGAAAGCCCTTTTTCTGGGCTTTCTCGATAATGCTGGAAATCTTTTTTACACGCCCTGTGACCTGTTCAATAGGTGAATAGACCGCCTCCTGCCTGTATTCGTTGATTATATGGTTGAACTTTACTAATAGTTCATCCACTGCCAGCTCGTATGGAGCCAAAAGCTCTCTCCATAACTGTATTTTCATCTAATAACCTCCAAAATACCATTACAATTATTTTACCCACAACCCCCTGTGCCGGAATATCAGTTCATTGTTTCAAGCAATGCCACAAGATATCTCCAGACCTTCTCAACTGACTTCACACTAAGCTTCTCTGCCGGTGTATGGATATCCTTCATGTCAGGGCCGATTGATATCATGTCAAGCTGTGGCAGCTTTTCGGCAAAAAGTCCGCACTCAAGTCCTGCATGTATGACACAAACATTTGCCTTCTCACTGAACATATCTTCATATAGCTTTACCGCCTTGTCTCTGAATGCTGATTCGGGACGGTATGCCCACTCAGGATAGCATCCTGTCTCAACATATTCACCGCCAAAAAATTCAATGAGATAGCGGAGTCTGTCAGCAAGTGCCTGTTTTGCGGAGCCTACAGAGCTTCTTACCGAAAAGCTGATATTGATACATTCTTCATCCATAGAAAGTATTCCAAGGTTCAATGATGTCTCGACAAGACCTTCTATGTGTCCGCTGAATTTTATAACGCCGTTAGGAACATTCATAAGGATAAATATAAACGACTGTTTATTCTTTTCTTCTATGACAGAAGCCTCTGTTCCGCCTAAATTCTCAACAACTATTCTGATTCCGTCATCTGTTCCGGAATATTCATTTCTAAGCTGGGCTTCAAGAATTGCACAGAGCTCTTTTAAGCGTGCCTCATCATCAGGAGATATACACAGATTGACAGAGCATTCCCTTGCGATTGCATTGTCCATCCTTCCGCCTGTGAGAGAGCTTATTCCGTAGAACAGCTCCTCGTCAAGATTAAAAAGAAGTCTTCCGAGTATGATATGCGCATTCGCTCTTCCTTTATTGATTTCCATACCGGAATGGCCTCCTAAAAGTCCGGTAATGGTAATCTTTACGTTCTTTCCTTCCATTGTTGTATAACTTACGGGAAGTCTTAAGCCCGAGCGCATTCCTCCGGCGCAACCTACTATAAAGGCGCCTTCCTCTTCATTATCTATATTGATAAGATATTTTGATGAGAGAACCGAGCCGTCAAGCATCTTAGCACCGTCAAGACCAACCTCCTCGTCAACAGTGAACACTGCTTCTATTGCAGGTGCTTTTATACTATCATCGTCAAGAATTGCGAGTGCATAAGCGATTGCTATACCATCATCGCCTCCGAGTGTTGTTCCCTTGGCTGTCACATATCCATCTTCAACATATACATCAAGAGCATCCTTTGCAAAATCGTGTTCACATCCGCTCTCCTTCTCACATACCATGTCAAGATGTCCCTGAATAATCACTCCCGGAGCATTCTCATAGCCTTTGCTTGCTGGTCTGTAGATAACCACATTATTATATTCATCCTGATATACCTTTAGACCTCTTTTTTTGGCAAAATCCACACAAAAATCGCTAATCTGCTTTGTATTGTGAGAACCATGTGGTATCTGTGTAAGCTCTTCAAAAAACATAAAAACCTTTTCAGGCTGTAATCCTTTTAATGCATTGTTCATAATGTTATTCCTCCGTCCATGGCATATAAAGCCACATTTTATTGTGCCACATTTTTGTGAAAAAAGCAATGAAAAATGACAAAGGCTTCTGTGCTAAATATAATATTCCTCGAATAATATATTCTATATAACTTATAGCATTGGTCGCTATTATGATATATTTATTTTCAAAGCTCATTTCTGACCGCAGACTGTTGTTTCGCATCTGTTTTGTGATTGCCGCTATGCTGCTATTGTTATTATCCCCTGTAGCAGCCCTAAAGGGTGCTTCATATGGTCTTATGTTATGGTATCGGACTCTTTTTCCCACTCTGATGCCATTTATGGTGCTGTCAAACTTTATAGTATATACAGGCTGTGCAAGACCTCTCGGAGCATTGCTAAAGCCGATAACGAGGCTGCTTAAGCTGCCTTTAAGTGCCGGCTATTGCATAATATGCGGATTTCTCTGCGGCTACCCGATGGGGGCATATGTATGTGGAAGCCTTAACGAAGTAGGCGAGCTTGACGATGAGACTGCTGCCTTTTTAGCGCCAATCTGCAACAATGTAAGCCCGATGTTCATGATAAGCTATATATGCATAAGCTGTCTTGGCGATAAATCTCTTGCAAAAACTGTGATTATATCGCTTATGCTTCCGGCATTCATCGCAATGTTCGTAACAAGATTTGTATATATAAAGCTCATGAAAAAGAAAAAAAGCACTGACAATATTCTTAACACTCCCAACAGCTTAGCTGATAGCGCTCCCGGCAATAACAAAAATATGAGCGATAACGCCAAGCTCATGGCAACCTCCGATGCGTTATCACTCTCCGTTGAGAGCGCACTCATGGCAAGCTTGAAATTATGCATATATGTGATGCTTTTTTCGATAGCCGGAGCTATGGTTGACAATATCAGTTTTCTCCCTGAAATAATAAAAGCCGCAGTAATGTCCATCATGGAAATCACTGCGGGTCTTGACAAGATATCAAAACTTGATATTTCATTAAATTATAAGCTGTTTATTATGCTCACATTCACCTCATTCGGCGGTCTGTCAAGTATATTCCAGACGATGTCACTGTGGCGCGGCAGGAAATTCTATATACGAAAATATATCCTGTATAAGCTTATAGTTACATCTGTAACTATATTGTTCCTTCTATTCGTCACCGTTTCCGGAATCCTGTAATCCGGCTGCGGCATCATCGTTTGCCGAATCATCTGTATTGCCATCCTGATTCTTATCTTCCTCAGCTTCTATTCCGGCAAGCTCGTTGCGGTTGGACATGACAACATTGAGATCCTTATCAAGTGCATTCAACAGGCTTTCATATTTTGAACGGCTGCCTTCTATAGTGTGTTCTATAATGCGCTGAAGATTGGCAAGCATGTCATCTGTGTACTGTACTGCGCTGTAACGCATCTGATTAGCTTCCTCTGTAGCCTGATCTAAGACATCCTGTGCCTGTGAATAAGCCTGATCCCTTATCTCTTCTGCTTCACTGTAAGCACGCTGCATAATCTCATGCTCATTTACTAATTCCTGTGTGTGAACTTTAGCTGCATTGAGCATTGAGTCAGCCTGGTCCTTAGCGTCTGCTAAAATAGCTTCCTTATTGCTGATAATCTTCTGGTACTTCTTTATCTCATCAGGCGTTCTGAGTCTTAGCTCGCGTAAAAGCTCTTCAATAGCATCCTTTTCTACGATAATTTTATTATTTGAAAGTGGAAGCGGCTTACAATTATCTATATACTCCTCAATCGCCGCAATCATCTCTTCAATCTTATTCATTGTAATCCTCCTGAAATTTTACTTATTATACTTCTCCATAACCTGTCTGCGAACTTCAGGTGCTACGAACTTCGAGATGTCTCCACCGTATCGTGCCACTTCTTTGACCACACTTGAACTCAAATATGCGTAGTTAAGATTCGTTGTCAGGAATATTGTATCTATATCAGGTGCAATTATATGGTTAGTCTGTGACATCTGCAATTCATATTCAAAGTCTGTGACGGCGCGAAGCCCTCTGACCACTGCTGTTGCTTTACACAATCTTGCAAATTCGACCAAAAGACCATCGAATGACTTTACCTCAACATTAGGAAATTGCGAAACTACACCTCTTATCATCTTAACACGTTCTTCAGCAGAAAACAATGGAACTTTCGAACTGTTTACGAGCACACCTACAATGAGCTTATCAAAAAGCTTCGAAGAACGCTCTATTATATCCATATGTCCAAGCGTGACCGGATCAAAGCTTCCGGGGTATACGGCTATTCTCATAGTATTCAACCGGGCATACGCCCATACTCCTTTATAATTTGTCACTTAGTACTATATAATCCTATTTATTTTTCCGGATAAACACATGCATATTATTCTTATATTTTTTTATCTTATAAGAATAAAAACCTATATTCTCAAGATAATCGAAGGAAGTCTCGTTAGAAGCTTCAACAACTATGATTGAATATTCATCGATAAGCTTAGAATCAGCCAGATATGTAAGGACATCCTTCTCATATTCATGATTATATGGCGGATCCATGAAAACTATGTCAAAAACCGCTTTTCCTTCCAACCTTTTTAACGCTGTCAACACATCCGTCTCCATAAGTACCGCATCATCATCCAGCTTGGTAAAATTAAGATTCCCGCGTATGCATGCGGCTGCTTCCCTGCTGTTTTCCACAAGATATGCCTTCTTTGCTCCACGGCTTAATGCCTCGATAGCGATTGCACCGCTTCCCGAAAACAGGTCGAGAAACGTGCTTCCCGGCACATCATTCTGTATTACATTAAAAAGTGTCTCCTTGGTTCTGTCCTGTGTCGGGCGTGTAGCAAGTCCATCTATTGTCTTTAGCGGCATGCTCCTTCTTGAGCCTGCGATTACTCTCATAAAACTCTCCATTCTGCCACTTTAAGCGGCACAAAAACTTGTCAGTAATATATCTTTGCTTCCTGCAGCATCTTAAAATCAAATCCATTTATATCAAAAATATTGACACAGCAATTTTTCTGAAATAATCCGTCCCACATATTCTTAATTTCGAGATGATTAAGATAAATCATAATAGATTTGTTGAGTGCGCCATGTGCCGTGATAAGCACAGTGGAATCCGGCTCTTTGACAGAAAGAGGTACAATCACTTTGTCGATAAAATCTCTCGAACGCGCGCAAAGTTCCTCATATGTCTCGCCGCCGTCTGCCGGAACATATTTTTCCGGCGCATCAAAAAAATAATGAAAATCCTTTGCAATAAGTTCCGAACGTACACCTTCATTTGCTCCGAAGGATATTTCCTTTAATCTGTCATCGGTTTGTATTTCAATATTTCTGTCGCTGCGGATAAGCTGTGCCGTCCGGTAAGCTCTTTTTAGCGGACTTGAGAAGATATAGTCAAAATGAACCTCCTTAAGCGCATCACCTGTAATACGTGCAAGTTCAATACCATATTCATTTAACTGCGTGTCAACCTGTCCCTGAAGTCTTTTCTCTTTATTCCAGTCAGTTTCACCGTGTCTTATTATATATAATTTCAAAATAAACCTCTTTTCCGAATGTTAAGCCTATTGTAGCACATCTTTTTTGCTGCTGTAAATAAGTACAACGCACATTATAGCATTATGTCATCCTGAGAAAAAGTCTTTTTTAATGAATTTTGTAAATTGTTTTCCAGAATATAATCCGCACATTCCTTAGCTTTCTTTAACATATCGGCATCGGCATATATATCCGCAAGCGTAAAAGACATATCTCCGCTCTGCCTTGTTCCGAAGAAATCTCCCGGCCCGCGAAGCTTAAGATCCTGTTCTGCTATATAAAATCCGTCATTTGACTTACCTATTATGTCAAGTCTTTGTTTTGACTCTTTTTTTCTGGATGTGCTGACGAAAATACAGTACGATTGCGCATTACCTCTTCCGACTCTGCCTCTTAGCTGGTGAAGCTGAGCTAGTCCGAACTTTTCGGCATTCTCTATGAGCATGACGGTTGCATTCGGCACATTGATTCCTACTTCAATTACCGTAGTTGACACAAGCACCTGTATCTTCCCCTGTGCAAACCGTTCCATGATATCATTCTTAAGCTCAGCGGACATTTGTCCGTGGAGACCTTCAATATTCAATCCCGGAAGATTCTTTCTAAGCTCAACTGTGTAATCTGTCACGTTCTCGCTCTCGCTTACCTCATTGTCCTCAACCATCGGGCATATGACATATGCCTGATGTCCCTTTGCCGCTTCGTTCATGATAAAACGATATGCATTAGGTCTGTATTCATCCCCCACAACTGCATTTTTTATCGGAAGCCTGCCTTCAGGCATGACATTTATGATTGATATATCAAGGTCACCGTACAGGATTATGGCTAGAGTTCTCGGAATAGGCGTTGCACTCATAACACATACATGCGGATGCGTGCCCTTCTTTGCAAGATTTCCTCTCTGATTGACACCGAATCTATGCTGCTCATCCGTGATTACAAGCCCAAGATTACAGTATTCAACCTTTTCCTGTATAAGAGCATTTGTTCCTATCACAATATCGGCTGTTTTGTCTTTTATCTTCTCGTATGCTTTTCTCTTCTGCGCCGCCGTCATAGAGCCGACAAGCAGCACAGGTGTTACCGGAATATCGTACTTTTCAAATAAATCATGTATAGTCTCATAATGCTGCTTTGCCAAAACCTCCGTTGGTGCCATGAGTGCCCCCTGAAAGCCTGATTGAACAGCATTTAAGAGTGCAAGAACTGCTATAATAGTCTTTCCTGAGCCTACATCGCCCTGAATAAGCCTGTTCATGACATGACACCCCGACATATCGGCTGTCATCTCATCGTATGCCCTCTTTTGAGGTTCGGTAAGTCTGTACGGCAGTTTTTCCATAAGTGTCAGAGCATAGCTACCTTCGCATATACGGCACTCATTTTCAAGGTATTTTCTCTGCGCCTTCAGATTGTCCATCTTTATCATAAAGCCTAAGAATTCATCAAATGCAAGCCTTTTTCTCGATTGAAGCATCTCATCCATACTTCGCGGAAAATGAATGTATCTGACTGCTTCATGCAGCGGCTTAAGCTCAAAACGCTCTATAAGCTCTTTCGGCAGATATTCCATATCATCCGGATTATTCAAGGACGCAAAATATTGCGTCACAGCCTTTATGACCATGTTATTAGTTAAACCTTTTACAAGCGGATAAATAGGCTGGATATAGTGGAGCTTTTCTTCATATTGAGCTGCCGTATATAGCTTAGGCTGCTCCATTGTCGCAAGCCTGCCTTTTATCACAACACGCCCACGAACCATATATCTGTAGCCACGCTTTAAAGAACCTTTTATAAACGGCATGTTAAACCATGTCAATTTGATACGCTCATTCTGCTCATCAATGGCAAATACGGTGGTAATATTCAGTTTTTTCATCGTCTTTATCTCTACATCAGAAGCAATGCACAGATAAAGCGTGTACACTCCGTCTTCCTCTATCGTACTTATAAGAACCGGCTCCCTATATACATCATAACTTCGCGGATAATAGTAAGGCAGCATGGATGTATCGGTTATTCCCGCCTTTATAAATAACTGTTCTGTTTTTTCTCCTATACCTTTAAGACTGCTAAGCTTCATATATAATCCTTTTAACTGTTCATAACACTATAGTATAAGATATCCCCTCACAGGTCATACCCATGAGGGGACAAATGTCAATGATATTCGCAATATGTCAGGCAGAGCAGACTATCAGGCTGCTCTGTTGTCAGCGTCTATTATTCTACAGATACAATATAGTAGTAAATCGGCTGTCCACCGCTGTGAACTTCAAGGTCAAGATCAGGATATGCTTCCTCTAATTTAGCTGTGAGCGAATCAACCTGCTCCATAGTGACATCCTCTCCATAATATACACTTATAAGCTCCGAATCATCATCAATAAGCTGTGCGAGCATATCAATAGTTGTTCTCTCGACATCCTTGCCAACAGAAAGAATTGTCTTATCGCCTATACCCATAATATCATTCTGCTTAATTTCCTTGCCATCCATCGATGTATCACGGACAGCGTAAGTAACCTGACCTGTCTTGACATTCTTCATCTCGGAGGACATGTTCTCAAGATTTGCATCGGCATCAGCAGTCTCATCAAAATTGATAAGTGCTGTAATTCCCTGAGGTATTGTCTTAGAAGGCACAACATACACATTCTTGTCAGTGACTATTGACTGAGCCTGATTAGCGGCAAGAATAATATTGGAATTATTCGGAAGGATGAATACATTTTCAGCATTGACTTTATCAATGGCATTGAGCATATCTTCAGTGCTTGGGTTCATTGTCTGACCACCCTCAATAACAACATCAACTCCAAGACCTTCAAATATCTCGCTTAGGCCTGCACCTGCTGAGACAGAGATAAAGCCATACTTCTTCTTAGGTTCGGCCGGCTTTTCCTTCTTCTCCTCGGCTGCCTTCTTCTCTGCTTCAAGCTTCTCAGCCTCTTTTATCAGCTTTTCCTTATGCTCTTCACGCATATTATCAATCTTCATCTTACTGAGCGAGCCGTAAGTGAGTGCTTTCTGAATTGCAAGCCCCGGATCGTTAGTATGTACATGAACTTTAACTATATCTTCATCGGCAACAACGACTATGGAATCACCGATTGATTCAAGATAAGCCTTAAAGTTAAGCTCGTCACCATTGTCAAACTTCTTTTCAACATTGATGATAAACTCGGTACAGTAACCAAATTTTATTTCTTCCTGGACTGCATCAGCATCAACCTTCGCTTTTCCTGTCTCTCCAAGCGCTGCTGTAAGGTCAATCTCCTTGCCGAGAAGGCAGTCATATATACCTGAAATAACTTCAATAAGTCCCTGTCCGCCTGAGTCAACAACGCCTGCTTCTTTTAAAACAGGAAGCATCTCTGGAGTCTGTGAAAGAACATACTTGCCATGCTCTAAAACTTGTCCTAATATCTCTTCTAAGTCACCATTCTCACATGCAAGTTCATTCATCTTGTCAGCAAGTCCCTTGGCAACTGTGAGTATTGTTCCCTCTTTAGGCTTCATAACTGCCTTGTATGCAGTCTCTGTAGCCTTCTGGAATGCCCTTGCAAGCACCGGCGCATCAATAACCGTCACTGTCTTGATTTCCTTCGTGAAACCTCTGAAAAGCTGTGAAAGAATAACACCTGAATTACCGCGTGCGCCTCTTAATGAGCCGCCTGATATAGCTTTTGATAAATTCTCAAAATTAGGCGTTGATATCGCACTGACCTCTTTAGCTGCTGAAAGAATAGTCATAGTCATGTTCGTTCCTGTATCACCATCAGGAACCGGGAATACATTCAATTCATTAATTATCTCTTTTTTTGCTTCCAGATTGGCAGCTCCTGCTAAAAAGCACTTCTTGAGCATGGCTGCATCTATGGTATTAATAGCCACTGTTAAATCCTCCTTAAATAACGGTTAATCAATTACTCTTACGCCATCAACAAATATATTGATCTGCTTAATCTTCATGCCTGCAAACTCTTCGACCTTGTACTTAACACTATTTACAAGGTTATCCGCCACAGCTGAGATGGACACTCCGTACGATACAATAACATGAAAATCCAAAGTTATCAAGTTATCTTCATCAATCTTGACATTAATTCCATGAGTAAGGCTCTCTCTTTTGAGGAGCTTAACAAGACCATCCTTCATGCTGACTGCCGCCATTCCGACAATACCAAAGCTTTCAATAGCTGTTGTTCCGGCGAACATTGCTATAACTTCCGGCTCTATCATAACCGTTCCTAATTTATTTTCAATTCGACCTTTCATGGTTCCTCCAATCTCCGTGTAATTCACGGTATACAAAGTCATGATGTCATTATTATACATTATTATTATGTGAGTGTCAAAAGTAATTTAACCTGATAGATATGTCCTCTTCTCCGGCATAGACCGGTGAAATTCTTAGAATCCATAAAAATCTATAAAAAAACATATTTTTTACTTGCAAAATCTTTAAATATCTGTTATCATAACTTCTGTTGTCAGCCGAGTAGGCATTATTAAGCTTTGAGGAGGTGCAATCATGGCAAAGTGTGCTGTTTGTGATAAGGGTGCTCATTTTGGACTCAAGGTAAGTCACTCTAACAGAAAATCAAACAAGATGTGGAAGTCAAACGTTAAGTCAGTTAAGGTTTTGACAACAGCAGGTCCAAGAAAGATGTATGTATGTACTTCTTGCTTAAGATCAGGCGCTGTTACAAGAGCGTAGTCAAGAGTTTGATGATAATTAAGCCCCGGATTTTTCCGAGGCTTTTTTTTCATTCGATTAAACTTTATTCTTAACATTCTATTTACAGCAGCAAAAAAGATTATATCCGCATATCATCAGAAGAATTATTATCACAATTCCCCAGAATACATTATTAATAAGCAGCCCTATTATCATCCCCACTGCAATCCAGAACATCATAAAGCCTATTATTCTCACCACAGGAGTCATCTCCTATACATCCGCTGCTATAATTTATTATATGCATCACACTTATCTTTATTCACTTCACGGTTAATTTTTATCATTTGTCACGTCACCGCTTCCATCGAGCGAAATGTTCTCTCCAAGATAAGTTGGTTCCGGTTTTGTAAATGATATGATAAAATCCTTGTTTCTTGCAAGTATCTCTCTTATTTCTCTCTTTAACTGACCGCTGTAGCTCCTGACATCAGCCGGTACACCATAAGCTTCAATTCCAAGTGCCTGTGCAAGATATATAGCTCTGTACAAATGATATCTCTGTGAAACAATTATTATTTTGTGAGCGCCGAAGATTTCTTTTGCGCGGTACACACTCTCATATGTCGAAAAACCTGCATGATCCATAAATATATCTTCAGACGGAACCCCTGCATCTATCGCATACGTTTTCATTGTTCCGACTTCATTATAATCAAAGCTGCCATGATCCCCGCTCATTATTATCTTGGCGGAAGCTCCTGCTTCATACAGATTCACGCCTGTCATAATTCTGTCGTAGAGCATGTTGCTCGGTGTCTTATCAGGCTTTACAGCTGCTCCGAGCACAAGAATGCAATCCACATCAGATATAGAAGCCGCTTCATCCGCATCCACTATTCTATCTTTTGTTTTGAAAATCACATAGCCATTTACCGCAAATACATATACGGCTGCCAAAATGACAGCCGCACAGCATAAACGCAGTAAAAATTTCAAACTTTTTTTTACTGACATCATCTTCCCCTTAAATTCTCCTACTTCAACTGCCGCTTATTCTTTAGTTATATCCTTTATAGCGTCATCGACAGCGTCATCCTTTTTGTTGTCCTTGCCTCCGACAATACCGGAAATCTTGTCAACCATATCCGGAACCATATCAAGAATCTTTGTGATTGTATCCTGATTTTTAACATTCACAAGCTTTGTCTGACCGTTCTGTATAACAAGCACTGCGCTAGGTGAAAGCTTAGCTCCAAGTCCGCCACCGGCATTATTCTTGGTATCTCCCGAAAATGCTCCGGCTCCCACTCCGAATGCCACATCAACAAGTGGAACAATGATTGTATCATTTACAGTGACTGCATCTCCCACAACTGTCTTTGCACTTACAAAGCTGTCCATTCCCGAAAAAAGAGACTCAACTGTTGAGTTGAACTTACTGCTGTTATCTGCCATATTCTATTCCTCCTGATTACTATATATTTTTTATAGATTTAATAAACTTTTTGACTTCCTTATTAAAATATACTACGGCTGCTATATACAATACTCTGCCGAGTATGATTCGCCCTTTCAAATCCGCTTCCGCCTCAAATACCGTCTCATCCCATACCGGTGTAATATTAATTACAAGTCCGGTCATTGCTCTTATGACCGCCGCTGCACCTAACAGTTCTCCAAGCAGCGCAGGGTCGTCAAAGCCAAGCTTTATATTGATTACATGACTTCCCGGTAATATGTGTTTGAAAAGAAGCTTAAGATATTTTAGTACAAAATCAATAACAGGTCTGTTTTCCTTTAGCAGAGCAATAATAGCTTTGACCTTGTACGATATTTCTGAATGTCTATCGTTCTTATCTGCTGCCCGGTCTGCTTTATTTTCTGTTTTTGCCGGGTTTTTGGGGCTTTTTTCGGCTTTCTTTGCTGAAACAGACTTATTCTCACTGTCGCTGTCAGAAGAGTTATCTGCCTTAGCTATTGTCTGCTTAGGCTGTAAATTTTGAACCTGCTGTGGCATTTTGTCAATCCTGTCCGTTCTATCCGGCACTTTTTCAGGCTGCTCTGCCTGTTTTACATTGACTTCTTCTCTTCTATTACTATGATTGCTCTTTTTATTTTCTCTGCTGTTCTTCTCTTTCTTATCGGATATATTATGCCCGAATATCTTGATTTTAAGCTCAGCTTCTTTTCCGTCAAGCTCAAAGTCGACATCAAGCAGCTTCAACAAATATGTTATATGTGCCGACGCATGAGGTTTTTGGTGAAAAGATGCATATATTCTATATCTGATAGGAACAAATAAAATCAGACATAAAATCAAAATTATAAGTCCGAGAATCACAAGTATTGCAATTCCTATAATTTTTAAAATACATAACAAAATATTAAGAAATATCAACTTCACCCCTCCCTGCCAGAGAAACTATTCTCACGAAAGTTAAGAAAGGTTCTGATATCAAAATTTTTGTTCATGTTATACATTTCACCGACAATGGATGCAGCGAGTTCTATAGCATTCTCTTTGCCATGCGCAAGACCTACGATATATTTATCTCTGCCTCTGTAGTGCGGCTGTATAAGCTCAAGGGAATTATAAATGTCTAATATGTTCCGCTCCTTTGACTCTGGAAGTGCAAGCACATATATGTCGTACACCGATTTTCCTCGTTCAAGGCGGCGAAGCAGGCGTTTCTTCTTTTTTTCATTATCTTCATGGAAATATAGCTTATCGTACCAGATATAATGTACAGCCATCACTTCAGCCTCCTTTCGCCAATTACGATGTCATAATTATTCATTCATCAAAGCAAGCATAAGCTTCATGCAGGACTTGCGCTCTGCTTCATCGCTGCACTGTCCTAGTGCAACATGGACGTATTTCTTAATCTCCTCCATATTGTTAAAAAATACAGGAAGACTGCCGAGTATGCCGGACATAACCGCTCTGTTAAATGGTCTCTCATGCTCTGAGAAGAAATCCATAAGCTCATTGACAAGCTCATCACATCTGCTGTTAATATATGCCTCATCAGCGATAATATTTGAAAGCTCATCCTCCACAAGCTTCATGAAGCTGCTGCCGGAACTGAGCTTTTCAAGCTTGAAAAGCTTTTCGTATGCTTTCTTGAGACCGAGCTGCTCTGCCTTGTCCATATATGAGCTTTTCACATTGTCAAGTGCATAGCTGTCGGATGCAAGCTGTGTCGAGAGCTTCTCCTGTACACCTTCTATAGCCACAAAGCTGTCAAATGAGTCCTCTGTAGGAAGAACACGGTCATATATCGAATCGAGAGCCATGTCAATAATCTTAAGGCAGTGCTGTCTTACATTTCCATCGACAAGTGCCTTGTCAGCCGTGAGTAAAACCATATATGCATCATTCACCGCATCCATGAGAAGTACAAATATATCTGTCACATTCACAACATACTCTGTCGCATCGTCAAGAGTATCTGCTGCTTCAAGATAATCCTCCCTTGACATGTCAATATACGAATAGCCTTCAAGCTTTCTAAGCTTTTCGGACAGACTGTCGAAAGCTGTGTCAAAACCATCCGGTGTGTGAAGCATAGAGACTGAACGGAGCATGTAGATAAAGTCATCAACTGCCATCGTATCAGAGCCCTTATATAGCGTAAAAGCGTCTCTTAGCAATTCAAAGAACTTATTCTTTGAAAGTCTCATAGGTATCTGGCTTACAACCTGGCCGATTTTCATATTGACAACCGTATTATCCTTGTCTGAGACAATATAATTGATAATATCTTTCTCGAACTTATCATCGTAGTAGTCGGAATTTATATCACATTCTTTATAATTATATTCAATACGGTTTAGAACATACTCAAAAATCTGGAATCTGTCCGTATATGCAGTAAGAACTTCCATCCTTTCGATAAGCTCTTCTCTTAACGAATCAATATCTTCAAGAATTCCGTCATAGCTTTTTTCGGTATCATCACCTGAAATTCCCGCAGTAATTATGTTGGCAAGTCTCTGTGCATAGTTGGAAACAAGCTGCGTATACTCCGTATCCTCTCCATATACTTCTGCGAAAGAGTAAAGATTAAGTGCCAGCTTTACATAACCTATTCTCCCGTAAAGCGAGTTCATGCCATCAGCATATTTTGGTAAATTCATGTCGACATTCTTTCCTTTTGAAAGCTCAGCCGCTACATTACTTAATTCTGCCATAAATAAATCCTCTTCTGATTATTTTTCTTCTAATACTTTATCAAAAATGTGAAAACAGTCAAAAGTTGCAAAGTAATCCTTAGGAGTCTCAGCACGCCTTATAAGCTTCACTGAGCCATCCTCACATAAAAGCAGTTCCGCCGAACGCAGCTTGCCATTATAATTATATCCCATCGAAAATCCATGTGCTCCGGTGTCATGTATAACAAGGAAATCTCCCATGTCAATCTTAGGAAGCATACGGTCTATAGCGAACTTATCGTTATTTTCACAAAGTGAGCCTGTCACATCATACTTATGATCACATGGCTCATTCTCCTTGCCCATGACTGTTATGTGGTGATAAGCGCCATACATTGCAGGTCTCATAAGATTTGCGGCACATGCGTCACAGCCGATATACTCCTTGTAAGTATGTTTCTCATGTATAGCCTTTGTCACAAGGTGTCCGTAAGGTGCCATCATAAAACGTCCAAGTTCGGTATAGATAGCCACGTCACCCATTCCAGCAGGTACTAACACTTCCTCATAGACCTTTCTTACACCTTCTCCGATAGCATAGATATCATTAGGCTCCTGATCAGGTCTGTACGGAACGCCTATTCCTCCTGAGAGGTTAATAAACTTGATATCGCAGCCTGTCTTTTCAGAAACTTCAACTGCAAGCTCAAATAAAATCTTTGCGAGTGTCGGATAATATTCATTAGTGACTGTATTGCTTGCAAGAAATGCATGGATGCCAAAATGCTTTGCACCCTTCTGCTTTAAAAGCTTAAAGCCTTCAATAAGCTGTTCCTTGGTAAAGCCATACTTGGCATCCCCCGGATTGTCCATTATTGAATTGGCAATCTGGAAATATCCACCCGGATTAAATCTACATGATATTGTCTCTGGAATGCCGCATATATCATCTAAGAATTGGATATGTGTAAAGTCATCAAGATTGATTGTAGCATTAATCTTATGTGCATATTCAAATTCTTCAGCCGGAGTCGCATTCGATGAGAACATGATATGCTGTCCGTCAAAATCAAGAGCCTTTGCAAACATGAGCTCAGTGAGCGATGAACAGTCAACGCCACAGTCGTACTCCTTAAGTATATTTACCAAAAAAGGATTAGGAGTTGCTTTCACTGCAAAATATTCTCTGAATCCTTTATTCCATGAAAAAGCCTCTCTAAGCTTTTTTACATTCTCCCTGATACCCTTTTCATCATAGATATGATAAGGTGTAGGATATGTCTTATCAATTTCCTTTAACTGCTCTAGCGTTACGAATGGTTTCTTTTCCATGGCTATTCTCCTCTTCCTGTCTTTTTTTCGTTGTTGTGGTCATGTCCGCAGCTGCATTCCCCGTGGTTAATATTCACTTCTTCACCCGCATTCTTCTGACAATCCTCACATACTCCATAAAGTACGGTCTTGGAATTGTCAACAAGAAAATGATGATGCTTATACACATGCTCTTCAATCTGTGAAAGGAAATCACAGCTTACATGGAATAATCTCCCGCATTTTACACATTTAAGATGAAAGTGATTATGGCAGGCAGTATCATCACCCTGATACTGATAGCATGCAGCAACCCCCTCCTCAATATAATATTTTCTCAAAAAGCCTTCATCTGCAAGCTTCTCCATATAACGGTATATAGTCGTTCTTCCGACCTTATTGCCTGCATTCTTTAAATGGTCTGTCACTTCATCGATAGTCACATGCCCATCCTGGCATTTTTTGAGATAATCTAATATGATTTCTCTTTGCTTTGTGCGGTATGCACCTTTTTCATTACTTTCCATTTTCTATGTACTCCAAAACAATACTTACCAGATATTATAATCTTTATTGTTGATGCTTGCAAGCAAATTATACCTTAAACTTTATAAACAACATTGGTAAAAACATTTACATATTTTTTTTATTATGTTACAATTCTTTTTTGAAACGGCTGTTATCAATTAACCGTTCTCACAATACATAGCTTTTTACAGCAAAGGAGTTGTCACTATGCCCGGTATTCTCGCATTATTACTTGTAATTGTTGTTGTATTTTTGATTTTTTTCTCGGAAAATCTTCAAAAAAAGAAAATGGACGAACAACTGCACACAATTATCGGAAACCAGAAGGTTCTGTATGGAAGCATGGCTAATCTTACTGTAGGAACCGGATTCGTAAGAGGTTATTTTGCTCTTACGGAAAGATACCTTTATTTTATCGAGAGCAAAAAAGACGGAACAATCAAGCTTACCATACAGCTTAAGTATGAAGAGATTGTCAGTCATAAGCTTCACTTTGTATTATTCATTGAGGCTCCGGATCACAGCATTTATGAAATCAAGGCAGCGAATAATACTCTTGCCTACAACACATTGTTAAAACAGTTAAACAAATAGCCAAAACAAAAATAGCTATAGCATAATGTATCTGCCATGAAGAGTCGAATCAGAGATTCTATCGATTGCAGTATTGCATAATGTCTATAGCTATTTTTTGATAATTCACACAGCCGACATCCTAAGCCAAACCCAAGCGTCAGCTTAAAATTAATCTGCTTTTTCTCTTTTTAATATCGTAAACGATATATACCCCTATGATTCCTGCCAACGTGACAGCGGAAATCATCTCAGCAATAATCCAGCTCAGCTTCGGCTTATATTCCACACACACAACACCTTTGTAATCTGCCGGCACTGTTATAGTGATAGTGTTATTAAATCCCGGAAATATACCCAACGTTTCTCCTGATGAACTGTCATATGCCATATAACCATCATAATATAATTTCGGAATGACAACCGTGTTCTCCACATCGGAATTCGTTATCTGCATGTAAGTGATTCCTTTATCGTAATGATAATCCGAGACTTCCATTTTTTCTGTATCATATACAAAGAAATGCGAGAGAATGTCTGTGTCAGTGTGGCTTGGAAGATATTCATTCATTCCTATATTACGGCTGTCACAATTATACTCAGAGACAATGCCTGTACTCTGCGTTATATACAGATAGCTGTCATAAAATGACGCTGTGCTTATCAGCACAAGAAGAGCAAGTCCAAAGCATGCAGGCCTGTAAAATTTCGAACCATCTGTTTCTTTTAATATAACAAGAGCTTCCGTCACAACATAGCATCCCACAACAGTTGCAATTTCGGACAATCTCCAAGGAAATTGAATTGCCGAAACAGCATGTTCTATTTTTTCAAACAAAGGATTCATGCCTATCGCATCCCATGGGAAAAATCTTGTTGTCATCCATACCGCCATCGCATAAAAAGCAAGTCCGATACTCCCATTTTTAAGATGTCTTTTTATTTCACTGTCTGATACTTCTTTTTTCAGAATTATAATGAGCAGCATGACAATGCAGCCGACAGTTACTCCTATTCCGGATGACAATGGCATGTCATAGTTCGTACCATTATCATTGCTTGAACCTGTCGCATTGGCAAATACAGTAAACAGCTGTGCAAAGCTTACACCATTATTCTGTATATTGCTGTTGCCGCTTGATGAGATATCAACATTCATCTGCATTCCGGACAGCAGAATGAATATAACACCGAAATTTAAAAGCAATGTAAGCACTGCCGATATGAAAAGAAACAGGAATCTCTTTTTTTCAAATATCTTTTTAATGTTTATAATCAAAAATAACACAATAAACGGTATAATTATCTCTACTGACAATACATGGCATTCGATTATGCCGCTTAATCCGAATATTATAGGCAATGCATCCGAAAAAGTGAGGCTGTCAGCAGCTTTGTCAAATGCATTATAAAAGCCATACAGTACAAGAGGCAGAAATGTCATAGCCGTGTATTCCCCCACAGCTGCCCTTATATAGATGTTGGTGAGCCTGTATAGCGAAAGGCAGTACAAAAGGCTTACAACAAACGTGATTTTATTGTCCTTTGCAATTTTTCCGAACGAATACCATGCAATAAGGCATGTGGTCAGATTAATAGCAATCACATAGACAAAATAGCACCAGTCAAGCGGCACATATATGCTATAAAGAACTGCAGGAAGATACAAAAACAGCTGTGGATAAAAAATCGGTGTCGCATAGCCGTAATCCTCCAGCATATGTGATTGTATATAAATACGCCAGTTTCCTTCACGAATGCCCTGTGCTATGGCAATTATACGGTTCAGATGAAATGGCAGATCATGCCCATCATACAAATATCCCACTATAAACGGCATGCTTGAAAATATTGTCAAAGCAATTATAGCCAATACTTTCTTCTTGCATGGCGTAACCGATTTGATAAAGAAATAGTACATGCAATAATTAAGTACAACAAAAAACAACAAAATTATGAACAGTGAAAATATCCGATAAGATATCTTTTCTGTAAATGTAATTGATTCAACAGTAAAATTATCCTCTCCGATGAAATTTTCCGAACGGAAAGACACATTTTCTTTGCCAAAAAGATTGTTATTCCATATCAATGTTGACGTATCATTATCAGCTGCTATGATATCTGCCGGAGTCGACTTAAAAAATGCAGGTGCTGATTCTCCATCAAAAACAATGTTTCCTAATGTCTCAGCGTCAAATGAAGACACAAAGTAATCGGCTTTAACTTCATAAGCTCCGAATGGCATCCTGACATAACCTGCATTTTCTGTAAAATCCGCATCCTTAGTAAGATGTATATTTACTGCCGGATGAACCGATAAAATGAATATAATCAGATATAGGATTATTTCAAAAAGTGAAAATATACTGTATACCGGATGCGTTTTTATTGTATTCTTAATTTTTAGCATTAGTTCTCCTCAAAAATCTATCCTAATATTTTAATTGCCAGTTCCATGGCGGCATCTGCAGCTTTTCTTCTTACCTGCTGCCTGTCACCCTCAAAAACGTAACGTACAACTGTTGTCTCGCCATTGTAATAACATCCAATGTAACACAATCCGACAGGAAAATCCGGCGTTCCGCCGTCCGGTCCTGCTATACCTGTAACTGAAACTGCAACATCAGCGCCTGCCGCTTCTGCCGCACCCTGTGCCATCTCGCGTGCAACCTCTTCGCTATATACAGTGTATTTTTCGATAGTTTCTTTTCTGACTCCAAGAAGGCTCATTTTAGCTTCCTCGGAATATGTCACATAACCAGCTTCAAACACATCCGAAACACCTGCCACATTTACCAATGTTGACGCAATCATTCCACCTGTACATGATTCGGCAGTTGTTATCTTGAGTGCTCTCTCAAATAATATTCTTACTAAATTTTCTTCAATCATAATCAGTTATCCTTCAAAATATCCTTGTTCTGTACAAGGTATACAATAAGTGAATATACAGTAAGTATAAGCGCAGCATAGATAAATACCAGCTCAACATATCTCATGAATCCGAATGGAAGTCTTGCAATCAGAAGACAGCACATAATCATCTGTACGGTTGTCTTAATCTTTCCTGACATGCCTGCTGCAATCACTACATTTTTCTCAGCGGCAATAAGCCTGAATCCACTTATTATGAATTCTCTTGCAATTATTATAATTACAATCCATGCCGGCATAAGTCCAAGCTCTATGAATGCAATCATAGCAGAGCACACCAGAAGTTTATCTGCAAGCGGATCCATAAATTTTCCGAAATTGGTGACAAGATTGTATTTTCTTGCAATTTTGCCGTCAAGCATGTCCGTAAGGCTTGCAATAATAAATATTGCCAGTGCAACATAGTTGCTTCCTTCAAAGAAATTTGTCATAAGAAACACTAAAAAGAACGGAATCATTATAACTCTTGCTGTTGTAAGCTTGTTTGGTAAGTTCATTTCACTAATTCTCCTATCAAGTCATATTCTAAAGCGCCTGTAACCTTCACTTTGCAGAAATCGCCGGACATGAGCTCTTCATCCGTATTGACAAATATATATCCGTCCACATTAGGTGCATCCATGTACGTTCTTCCGACATACGCATTCTCATCGGCAACCTTTCCTTCTATCATTACAGTCATCACTTTTCCAATCTGTGACTGTGAAAGGTCTGATGATATCTCCTGCTGTAACTCCATAAGACGGTCACGTCTTTCCTCTTTTACTTCATCAGGAACCTGCTCTTCCATCTCAGCCGCCTTAGTTCCTTCCTCAGCAGAATATGTGAATACGCCAAGTCTTGTAAACTCAATCTCATCAATAAACTCCATAAGCTCTTCATGGTCTTCCTCTGTCTCACCCGGAAAACCTGCTATAAGAGATGTTCTGAGTGCAATATCAGGTATCTCCTCCCGCAGCTTGTCAATGCGCTCTGTGAGCTCTGCCCTGTTTGTCTTACGGTTCATTCTCTTTAAAACCTTATCTGATGCATGCTGTATCGGGATGTCAAGATAGTGGCATATCTTAGGCTCTTCCTTCATAACCTGGATAAGCTCATCATATATCTCCTCAGGATAGCAATACATTATTCTTATCCAGCGAAGTCCGTTAATCCGGCATAATTTTCTTAAAAGCTCATGGAGCATTTTCTTTCCGTACAAATCAACTCCGTAAAGAGTTGTCTCCTGTGCAACTAGGACAAGCTCCTTGACACCATCCTCAACGAGTGCTTCTGCTTCCTTTACAAGGTCTTCCATAGGATAGCTTCTGTAATGTCCGCGCAACATCGGTATTATACAATATGTACAATACTTATCACAGCCTTCCGCAATCTTAAGATGTGCATAATGACCTCCTGTAGTCACTATTCGCTTAGCCTTAATCATGTCAGGCTTATAATCTGACATTCCGAACACCATATCAACCTCAGGAAGCTCTTTTTTGATTTCTTCCTTATAGCGCTGTGCAAGGCAGCCTGTGACAATCAGCTTTTTACACTTTCCTGTCTCCTTCAGCCTGCCCATCTCAATAATATTGTTGATGCTCTCTTCCTTCGCATCTCCGATGAATGCACATGTATTTACAATGATTACATCCGCTTCATACTCATTGTCTGTAAGCTCATAGTGAGCCTCATGGAGCATTCCAAGCATTTTCTCCGAATCTACAAGATTCTTGTCGCAGCCTAATGATACATAAAATACTTTCACGTTTTTCCTCATTTCTTTTTTATAATATACTATATTTGAATGTAAATTCTAATAATATGAACAGTTATACATTATGTAATAAATCCATACCTCTTATTACCTGATATTTGCCCCACTTTACATTAACGGTGCAAAGAGCCTCAATATCGCCTTGAATGTCATTGTAATAAGAGACACTCTTTTCGGTCTGTCCTTTTTGTGAACTTCCCCGCTGACCTCAAATGTATCAAAAAAATCCTTTTTTAAATCAGCTATAGCTTTTGAATTATATATATATGTTCCACATTCAAAGTGCAGATACAAGCTTCTGTAGTCCATGTTGATTGTTCCTACTACTCCGACTTCATCATCACACACATAGCACTTCGCATGTATAAAACCCGGTGTGTAATGATATATTCTTACACCTGCATCAATAAGCTGCGGATAATATGACTTCGTAAGCATATATACAATCTTCTTGTCAGGAATACCGGGAGTTACTATTCTGACATCGACACCGGACTTAGATGCAAGGCACAGAGCTTCCATCATCTCGTTATCTATTATAAGATATGGCGTGAATATATAAACATAACGGCTTGCATGTCTTATAATGTTAAGATACACATTCTCGCCCACGCATTCATGGTCTAAAGGCGAGTCGGAAAAAGGAATAACCACAGCTTCACCATCCTTCGCATGATACTCAGGTATCTCAAAGTATGTGCTGTAATCCTTATCTGTATCTTCGATGGAATTCCACATCTGTAGGAACATTATAACATGGTTTCTGACTGCATCACCCTGTAGTCTAACAGCGGTATCTTTCCAATGACCATATGGACAATTAATATTAAAATATTCATCGCACATATTAAATCCGCCATTGAAGCTAACCTTACCGTCAATAACCATAATCTTTCTGTGGTCACGATTATTCATAAATATATAGAAAACCGGTACAAGCGGATTGAAGGCTCTTACCTTAATTCCTTTAGAGAGCAGTCTCTTTATAAAGCGGTTATTAACATAGGCAAGGCTTCCGAAGTCATCATATATGATTCTTACTTCAACGCCTTCCTTGACCTTCCGTGCCAAAATATCTTCTATTTTTTTGAAGGAAATTGCATCCTCCATCGCAAAATATTCCATAAATATATATTTTTCAGCCTTAGACAGCTCTTCAAGCATCGCCTCATAAGCCTGATCTGTCTGTGAAAAATATGTCACATCTGTATTTTTATGTGCGCCGTAACCACTGTAGCCTGATAAGTAATGACATTGTGATTTTATATCATCATTATTCCTGCTCAGCTCTGATAGTATTTCATCATCATTTGCTCTATATTTATCAAAACGCTCGTTAATCTCAGAAAATTTACGGTTCATCTTCTTAGGCACTTTAGATTGACCTACAAATGCATACAAAAATACACCAAAGACCGGAAGTGCAAGGATAACGACAGCCCACACCAGCTTATATGCCGGATTATCACGATTGACAACAATTCCAAGAACCATCAATATTCCTATAATACTAGCAATCATCGAAAGCTGGACATAGTAATTGCTTAACCTGTGCAGGATTGAAAACAACCACAAAAATTGAAATATTATACTGATTGCAACGACTACCGCCCTGCCAAAAATAATATTTAAAAACTTTTTCATAGAATACACTCCTGTTAAATGCTTCTAATTTCCTACTCAATCAAATAAACCGCTTCCCAGAATGATACCCATATAATTCTTTGTCGAAAATGCCTTATTCTTCTTAAAGTTTCTATACAGTTCATCAAGGTTTTCTTCTGAGTGCTCAGTCTCTTTAGAATAAATACGCATAAGTGTTATCTGTTTTTCAAAGTCAAAACAGCCATCCCTATAACAGTAGGCAGCGCCTAATAATTCCTGCATTATAAGTGCCGTACATGACAGCTTGATTTTTTCTAATACATTCTCATCAAACACAGCTCTTAAGAAATATCTGTATACATAATACACCATCAGATGCTCGTATTCATAATCGCGTTCATTCACAATAACCGCACCGGCCTTGACATCCGGCATCTTTCTGTCAACATATCCCGACAGCTCCGACAATATTCCCTGCCACTCCGGTTTTATATGCTCTAATCTGTCATAAATATCGAGCCATTTTCTTAAAACAACCATTGTTTTCTTGTAAGATGCATATTTCTTTTCTAGTTTTTCTATGCGTTCATTGCGGTACTGCACATCCTTATATGCATCTAATATTTTATTCAATTTGTTTTTCTTTAGCTTCTTTTGAAGCTTTTTCGCAAAGTCTAAAAGCAGTACGGCTCTATGCCTGATTTTCATGGTTCTGTCCTGACATATTGTATATGCAAGCTCTCTTGCCTGACAGAGACTATAATACAGCGCAGCATCAATGTCATTATATTCAGAAACCTTCTCCTCGTTTTCTGACACAGTAAATCTTATCGGCTCTTTACGCTTCATAATAAGCTCCACCGCAACCGGACATGAAAGCGAGATTCCTATCTCTCTTGTGTTACCGAATTCAGTTATATGCCGCGGAAAGTTAGTACATGTCTCACATAACTTATCCTCACCAAGCTCGGTATATATATCACACAAATTTTTGCTGTTTAAAAAAGGGCATCTTCCATGCTCTCCTAGTATGAACCTATCCTCTATAGGATAATCGACAAGCATGCTTCGCAATCTATCGCCAAAAGCGCCCTCTACACTTTTGTAATAAGCGCTTGATTTCTTATCTACGTCAACTTCCCATCCGGCGCAGCATGTATCAATGCATTCACCGCCTATACATGAAAAATCCTTATAATATTCGGGCACTCTGATTTTCATGGCTTATAAATCCTCTCTATCGCAAAAAAGAACACCAAAATGTATAGCATTCTGGTGCCCTTATTGATTCTTATAAATTATTACAGATACCAATTATATGCACTGTTATAATAATTATCGTAAGCTCCGTCCGAACCATATAATCCGGATGTTGTGCTGGCGTTCTCAGCCGCACTGCTTATCGAAGATGCTCTCACAAATGTCTGATATGCCATTGAACTTGAACCGTTAAAAAGCTTCTTCACATCATTAACATCTGCGCTGTTAAGTTTCTTCTCATCCACTGTAAGAGTCTTATCATCATTGATTGTTATGCCGATGTTCTCAAGTGAGCTCTTGTATGCATTAGTCTGGCTCGTCATGAATGAAACCTTGCCTGTAACCTTCGAATTCGATGTATCGGCCGCTTCCTCGACAAGTGAATTATAATCGTTCACAAAGTTCTTTACTGCCGATGAAATCTCACCCGTAACTGACTGAGCATTCTTAAATAAGCTCTTAGTTGAACTGGTATCGGTAAGCTTCGCGGCTGAGCTATACAGACTATCCGCAGCATCCTTAACTTCCGTAAGCTGCTTCTTCTCTACTGTAGAATTGCCTTTAACCTGATAATTGGTTCCCATCTGTGAAGCTTTTGTTGACTGCGTCTTAGAAAAGTATGAATTCAGAAGCTTCTTGTACGCTCCTGTTCTTATTGTGGAATATTCCGACAATGAGGAATACAGACCACTCGTATACGAACTGTTAGACGAAGTATTTCCAAATCCATTCAATAATGTGTTAATCGATAACGACATAATATGCACTCCTTTCCAAACATATTATTAAACTGACAAAAATATGTAAGAATAATATATTCTCTTACTCCTTAACAATATACTTATTCTTGTACTTTGTCAATATTTATTGCCTGCTTTTCTTCATATACTGCCGTTTCCGGTATTGATATTCATATGAATTAATGCCCTGCAAACATCATTATAAGAACAAGTACACCAAGAACTATTCTGTACCATCCGAACACAGTAAAGTCATGCTTCTTTATATAGTTCATAAGGAACTTAATCGCAATAATTGAAACTGCAAATGCGACAATCATTCCAAGAATCAATGCAGCCGCCTCAGATGCCGTAAATGCGAAGCCGAACTTTAGAAGCTTAAGGAAGCTGGCACCGAACATTACAGGTATTGCAAGGTAAAAAGTAAACTCAGCGGCAGCAGTTCTTCCAACACCAATAATCATGGCTCCTACAATCGTTGCTCCCGAACGTGATGTTCCCGGAATAAGTGCAAGTACCTGAAATATTCCTATCAAAGCTGCTGTCTTAAATGTAATCTCACTGATGTCGTTAATCTTAAAGCGCTTTCCTCTATGAAGCTTTTCAACAACTATAAAAGCAATACCGTAAACAATCAGCATGACAGCAACGGTAGGTGCATTATAAAAAAACTCGTCAAGCTTATCATCAAACGGAAGTCCGATTATGGCAGCAGGCATACTTGCCACAAGTATCTTGCACCACATGATAAGCTTTTCATTATTCCACGCAAGTCTGTGCTTATCGTTGTCAGTCTTAACCGCATCTATAGGAATAAGCTTCTTAAAATAAATCACAAAAACAGCCATAATCGCACCAAGCTGTATAACTACATCAAACATTTCCTTGAACGCATCACTCATATTAAGCTTCATAAATTCGTCTACAAGGATAAGATGTCCTGTACTACTTATAGGAAGCCATTCCGTGATTCCTTCAACTATACCAAGTATGATAACCTTCAGATATTCAATCCATTCCATAATATATGTACTCCCTTTTAACCAAAAACAAAGGACTGTCACACTAAAAGCGAAACATTAAGTATAACAGTCCTTTTATATTCTATTACGATTATTCCTCGCTTCCGTCTTCACTGATAATCTTAATCTTAGATTCGTAAAGCTCCTCAATAGCGATTGATAACGGCTTGTCAACAGATTTAACCTTAACAAGAGGCTCATCACCTGCAATAAGCTGTCTTGCTCTCTTTGCTGTAGCGAGCACGATTGAATAACGGCTCTGTACAATTGGCTGCTCTCCCGGCTCAACATCACTGTTAACAACTTCCATTAAATCTGTATAAGATGGATGTAACATTCTAATTCTCCTTCCATGCTGGATATTCGTTCACATATTTCAACAATATAATGCAAATATCTGTTATAAGGCATTCTTCGCATTATGAAATATTGCCATAGCTGATATTATGTCCTGTTTTTTTAATTTTGTCAATAGCTATTCTATATTCTGTATCTGTTCCCGGACCTTTTCAATCTCCGTCTTAAGAGTTATTGCACAATCGGTAATCGATAAGTCACTCGCCTTAGAAAGAATAGTATTCGCTTCGCGGTTCATCTCCTGAGCAATAAAATCAAGCTTCCTTCCGACACTTCCACCTTCTAAGATTGTAGCCTTCGTGCTCTCAATATGACTTCTTAAACGGACTGTTTCCTCATCTACACATATCTTATCGGCAAATATTGTAACCTCTGTCGCAATCCTGCCATCATCAAGCGATGTATCAGCAAGCAGCTCTTTTACTTTGCCCTCAAGTCTTTCCCTGTATTCATCAACTACCTGCGGACTTCTGTTTTCAATAAAATCGACCAGTTCAAGCATTCTGTCAAGCTTATCTATAAGATCGGCTTTCAGTTGTTCGCCTTCCCTGACTCTTGTTTCAACAAACTCTTTACATGCCATATCAACTGCATGCTCTAAAAGATGCCATACAGTCTCGTCATCACTTTCCTCATCTTCCATCGTGATAACTTCCGGCATCTTAGCAAGCATTGAAGTCTTCACATCGTTTTCTATGCCATACTGCTGTGATATCTGCTTAAATATGTCCATATATTCATCTGCGAGTTCCTTGTTATAATGCAGGCGGACTTTATTTTCGGAAAAATCTTCAAAAGTGATAAATATATCAACCTTGCCTCTGCTAATATATTTCTTAAGGACATTTCTTATTCCGGCTTCATAGAAATTCAACTTTTTCGGCATCTTGATGCCTGTTTCAAGATATCTGTGATTGACAGACTTCATCTCTACTGTAATCTTGCGTTCATTATCGACAGCTTCATATCTTCCAAATCCTGTCATGCTCTTAATCATCGGATTTCCTCCATAATATAAACGTATTACACATTTATTGCATACTTTTAAAAAATTATACCATATTTATTCAAAATATGCTACAATTATAATATATTTTTGCACTTACGAGCATACAAAATGGTAAATTATATATTAAAGAATACAATATTTTTGTTTTATATTGTCGGAATTATTGCCAGTATTAGCTATTATGAAATAGAGATTTATAAGAAAGTTGAGGAATAAAAATGGCATTTGATGGATTTGTAGTCGCAGCACTTGTAAAGGAAATGAACGATAAGCTGCTAGGCGGACGATTATATAAGATAGCACAGCCTGAGGATGATGAGCTTTTTATCACAATCAAGAACAACAAAGAGCAGTACAGGCTCTTACTGTCTGCAAGCGCAAGTCTTCCGCTTGTATATATATTGCAGGATAACAAGCCAAGCCCGCTTACGGCACCGAATTTCTGCATGCTGCTAAGAAAGCATTTAAGCAACGGACGAATCGTGGCAATTACGCAGCCCGGACTTGAACGCATAATCAGATTTGAAATAGAACATCTCGATGAGATGGGCGACCTGTGCAAAAAGTTTCTTATTGTAGAGCTGATGGGCAAACACAGTAATATCATATTCTGCGATGAAAACGATATGATAATCGACAGTATCAAGCATGTCCCTGCATATGTAAGCTCCGTGCGCGAAGTTCTTCCCGGACGGAATTACTTCATTCCCAACACTACCGGCAAACTTAACCCTCTCACTGTAGATTCAGACGCTTTTGCAGCTTGTCTTTTGCAAAAACCAATGCCTGTTTCCAAGGCACTCTATTCTTCTTTTACAGGAATAAGCCCTGTAAGCGCCGAAGAGATATGCCATCTTGCATCAATAGACAGCAGTACTCCTGCCAACTGTATGACTGAGCCTGAACTTACACATCTGCATGGAATTTTTCGACATGTCATGGAAGATATCATATCCGGTAATTTTTCACCGTGTATTGTATATAAAAACGATGAACCTGTGGAATTTTCAGCCATTCCATTGACCATGTATGAAACGGCAGACAACTCACCGAAAATGGATGCTGACGATAACACTCCGTCTTCAAAAGATAACCGTCATTCTTCAAATTCATCTGCTTACAGAATCGAAAATAATGCCTCAATAAGCGACGTGCTTCAAGTATTTTATGAAAAAAAGAATAACATAACACGTATCCGTCAGCGTTCAGCCGATTTAAGACAGATTGTGAACACTGCGCTTGAACGCAACAATAAAAAATATGACCTCCAGCTAAAGCAGCTTTCCGATACCGAAAAACGCGAAAAATACCGCATCTACGGTGAGCTTTTAAATGCTTATGGCTACGATATTCCTGAGGGTGCTAAGAGCTTTGAGGCACTCAACTATTATACTAACGAAATGATAACTATTCCATTGCAGGAGGATTTGACCGCACGCGAGAACAGTATAAAATATTTCGATAGATATAATAAGCTTAAGCGTACTTACGAAGCGCTGAGTAAGCTCACTCTTGAAACAAAGGAAGAGATTGACCATCTTGAGTCTATAAGCAACTCTCTCGACATAGCCGTGTCCTACGATGACCTTGTACAGCTGAAGCAGGAAATGATTGAGTATGGCTATATCCACCACAAGGGCTCTAAAGGAAAGGCATCCTCTAATAAGAAAGAAAAGATTACAAGCAAGCCTTTTCACTATATTTCAAGTGATGGTTTTCATATGTATGTCGGAAAGAACAACTACCAGAATGAAGACCTGACATTCAAGCTTGCAACCGGCAATGACTGGTGGTTCCATGCCAAGAACATTCCGGGCTCACACGTAATCGTAAAAGCTGAAAACAAGGAACTTCCGGACAACACCTTTGAGGAAGCCGCAAGACTTGCTGCACACTACTCCAAGGCGAGCACTCAGGAGAAAGTTGATGTCGACTATATCCAGAAAAAGCATATCAAGAAGCCTGCCGCAGCGAAGCCTGGTTTTGTAATCTATCACACCAACTTCTCAATGACTATTGACAATAACCCACATAAGATGGGTACACTTATAGAGGAATGATTTCATCCTGAATATTACTAAATTAACGTAAAGTACCACCCACTACAATGCAGAGCTATTTGATATGCATTGTAATGGGTGGTATTTTACTGTTTATTGTTCAATTTACTTATTGTACCATAATATCATATTAAATATTATGAGATAACAATATTGTTACAGTATGATAAAGAGGTCGATTTAAAATTACATTAAATTGACCTCTTTGTTTACTGACTGTGTATTACATACTCAGCATTTTTGTATAGATTTATACAGGGTAAGCGCCATCCTTAGCTGCTGTAGCGTCAACCTTAGTCTGCTGTGCTTCTCTGTACTTGAAGAAGTCTGTAGCAACCTGTGGGAAGAGTGCATATGATAATACATCCTCATCCTGCTGCTTGTACTGCTTCATCTCAGACTCAAGCTTAGCAAGCTCCGGCTTAAGAGTATCAGCGAAACGGCATGTGATTGGCTTCTCGCCTGAAAGCTCAATAGCCTTCTTCTGAACCTCAGGATTGAAAGGCTTAACAGTCTTACCGTACTTACCGAGAAGTAAGTCCTTAGATTCCTTAGTCATGTTCTTATATCTCTCACCGAGAACTACGTTGAGAACAGCCTGTGTACCAACGATCTGGCTTGAAGGTGTAACAAGAGGTGGTTCACCGAAGTCCTTACGAACTCTTGGAACTTCCTCAAGAACTTCTGTAAACTTATCCTCTGCCTTCATTTCCTTTAACTGGGAAACAAGGTTTGAAAGCATACCGCCAGGTACCTGGTAAAGAAGAGTCTTGATATTAACACCCATAACCTTTGTGCTCATAAGACCGCTCTTAATCCACTCTTCGCGAAGAGGTGTGAAGTAAGCAGCAATCTCAGCAAGAAGGTTCTGGTCAAAGCCGGGATCATAAGGAGTTCCCTCAAATGTCTTAGCGAGAACCTCTGTTGCAGGCTGGCTTGTACCCATTGCCATAGGTGACATAGCTGTATCAATTCTGTCGCAGCCTGCCTCAACTGCCTTTAAGTAAGTCATTGAAGCAACACCTGATGTGTAATGTGTATGAAGGTCGATAGGAAGAGATGTGCCTTCCTTAAGTGCCTGTACAAGCTCTGTAGCCTTGTAAGGAACTAAAAGACCAGCCATATCCTTGATACAGATAGAATTAGCACCCATATCCTCAATCTTCTTAGCCATATCTTTCCAGTAATCAAGTGTATATGCATCACCTAATGTATAAGAAAGAGCAACCTGAGCTTCAACACCCTCTGAGTTAGCAGCCTTAACTGCTGTCTCAAGGTTACGGATATCGTTAAGACAGTCAAAAATACGAATTACATCGATACCGTTGGCAGCGGACTTCTTTACGAAGTACTCTACAACGTCATCTGCATATGGACGATAACCGAGGATGTTCTGTCCACGGAATAACATCTGAAGCTTTGTGTTCTTGAAGCCATCCTTGAGCTTACGAAGTCTCATCCATGGATCTTCCTTTAAGAATCTTAAACATGCATCAAAAGTAGCACCGCCCCAGCACTCTACAGCATAATATCCAACCTTATCCATCTTGTCGATGATAGGAAGCATCTGCTCTGTAGACATTCTGGTGGCAATAAGTGACTGATGAGCATCACGCAAAACAGTTTCAACTATTTGAACCGGTTTCTTTTCTGCCATTTTATTTTCCTCCTGAAAATTGTTTGTAACAAAATTGTATAAGCCGCAATTTTACATTACTTATATGCTTGTGTATAAGCTGTAAATTGCTGCGCAATTTACAACATCAATTCGAAATAAGGCTGTCAAGCCTTATTTCTCATCGCTGTTGCCATTTCTAAAGCATAGCTGAAAGTGACTGCAAGCAGTCATTTCAGTTATGCTTTGAAATGAGCTTATACACCGAATATCGCCATGAATGTACCGGCTACAACGGCTGTTCCGATAACACCTGCAACATTAGGTCCCATAGCATGCATGAGTAAGAAGTTAGTCGGGTCAGCCTCTGCTCCAACCTTCTGTGATACTCTGGCAGCCATAGGAACGGCGGATACACCCGCTGAACCGATGAGTGGGTTAACCTTGCCCTTGGTTGCGAGGCACATAAGCTTGCCGAACAAAACTCCTCCTGCAGTACCTACGGCAAAAGCAACAAGGCCAAGTACGACAATCTTGAGTGTATCAGCCTTTAAGAATGCCTCTGCACTTGTAGTAGCACCTACGGATGTACCGAGGATGATAACCACGATGTACATAAGAGCATTTGAAGCTGTCTCAGCGAGCTGCTTAACAACACCGCTCTCCTTGAAGAGGTTACCGAGCATGAGCATACCGATAAGTGGTGCTGTCGAAGGAAGGAGAAGTACAACTACGATTGTAACAATGATTGGGAAAAGAATCTTCTCAAGCTTTGATACAGGACGAAGCTGTTCCATCTTAATCTTACGCTCCTTCTCTGTTGTGAGAAGCTTCATGATAGGCGGCTGAATAATCGGCACAAGAGACATATAGGAGTACGCTGCTACAGCAATAGGTCCCATAAGCTCTGTCTGGCCAAGCTTACCTGCAAGGAAAATGGATGTAGGACCATCAGCACCACCGATGATGGAGATAGCTGCGGCTGCCATGCCATTGAATCCAAGTATGATCGCAAGGAAATATGCACTGAAAATACCCAACTGTGCTGCTGCACCTAAGAGGAAGCTCTTAGGATTTGCAATGAGCGGTCCGAAATCGGTCATCGCACCTACACCCATGAAAATAAGGGATGGCAGGATGCTCCACTCGTCAAGTAAATAAAAATAATGTAAAAGACCTGCTGCCTGACTTCCGGAAGCCTTTGCCTCTTCTACGGTCATCATAATGTCCGGGAAAAGGTTAACAAGGAGCATACCAAATGAAATCGGGACAAGGAGAAGTGGTTCATAACCCTTCTTAATTGCCAGATAAAGGAAGAACAATGCCACTGCAACCATTATGAAGTTCTTGTAGGACAATGTCATGAATCCTGTCTGGTTAAGCAGGTTGACTAATGTTTCTGTAATGATTTCCATCTTTATTCCTCTCCGTGGTTTTGTTTATTAGTTCATTGTAGCTAATACGGAACCAGCCTCTACAGATGCACCTGTTGCAACATCAACGCTTGCAAGTGTACCATCCTGAGGAGCAACTACGTCGTTCTCCATCTTCATTGCCTCAAGGACAAGGATAACCTGTCCCTTCTTAACTGCTGCACCGGCATTAGCCTTAACTGCAACAATCTTGCCTGGCATTGGGGCTGTAATCTTAACTGCGCCTGCACCGGCTGGTGCTGCCTTTGGTGCTGCTGCAGCCTTTGGAGTTACCTTAGGTGCTGCCTTTGGTGCTGCAACAGGAGTGCTGCCTGCGCCACCCTCTTCTACTGTAACATCATACACATTACCATTTACTGTGATTGTATAATTCTTCATGTTAATCCTCCTAAATCAGGCATTATCTAGCCCATTTACTGTTATTTGATCTTCTGATTGAGCGGACCACGAATCCGTCTGTCGAAGTTCCGGCTGAAGCTGCGATAGCTGCTGTGATAACAGCCACAAGCTCAAGGTCATCTGAAAGCTCTTCTTCCTCTTCCTTAACCTCAATCTGTGATACAGTATTTACAACTGCATTCTCTGCAAGCTCTGTCTTAGCATCCTTCTTGGTGAATAAAGCCTCAAGCTTAGGAATATACTTGAAAAGGCTTATTAAGAAGGAGATAAAGATAAGTACCGCGAATACAACAACGAGACAAATTACTGTATTGATACCCGCATCTGAAATTGCGCTGCAAATTATCATACATGTCACCTCGTATTAAACCGTGCCATGCTTCTTGCTTGGACGGTCTTCCTTCTTGCTGTATAACATCTCAAATGCACCAATGACATACTTCCTTGTGTCAGCTGGCTCAATGATTGAATCAACATAGCCTCTCTTAGCCGCTGATACTGCGCTTGTCTGAAGTGCTGCATACTCAGAAGCCTTCTCAGAAATAACCTCTGGCTTGTCAGCATACATAATCTTAGCTGCCATGTTGGCATCCATCATACCGATGCTTGCGCTGTCCCATGCAAATGTCATGTCAGCACCGATTGCCTTGGAATTCATTGCTACATAAGCACTTCCGTAAGCTTCACCGATAACTACATTAACCTTAGGAACTGTTGCATTAGCGAATGCATATGTAAGCTTAGCTGCTGCCTTAGCTATGTGCTTCTCTGCACATACTGTAGCCTTGTAGCCCTTGACATTTGTAAGTGTGAGAACAGGAATGTTAAAGGAATCACAGAAGTTAACGAACTCTGCTGCCTTCTCACAGCCTTCAGGAGATAATACAGCATCAAACTTAGCTGCCTCCTTCATCTCATCATCATATACAACTGTCCTGTTAGCTACAGCACCTACTGTAAGTCCATTGAGCTTAATAAAGCCTGTTACCATGTCCTTAGCGTAGTTTCTCTTAACTTCGAAGAAAACATTGTCATCTGCAAGCTCAGTAAGAGCGAGAGATGTATCACCTACTGCATTTGCAATAGTATCACTTACTCTGTTAAGGTCATCTGTGCACTCATCCTCAGCTGTATCTTCATTGTTGGCAGGAAGAAGAGATACTAACTGTCTTATCTGGTCAAGAACCGAAGCCTCTTCACCTGTAACATCAACAATACCAGCCTCTTCACTCTGGAACTTAGCAGAAGCTGTGTCAAGCTTGGATGTGAAGTTACCATCAAGTGCATTAGGACTGTTGACAAAAAGCTTAGCTGACTTCTCTTCCATAAATGTGAAATCTGTAAGAGTAGGAACTACTGCCATTCCGCCGCCGCATGTACCAAAGATAGCTGTAATCTGTGGAATAACACCTGATGCTTCTACCTGCTTAGCATAAATCTGGCCAAAGCCGTTGAGTGCATCTGTTGCCTCCTGTAATCTTAATCCGGCACAATCTACAAGACCGATAACCGGTGCTCCCATTTTAAGTGCTAAATCATAAAGATTAGCAATCTTCTTGGCATGCATCTCACCTATTGAACCACCGAGTACGGTAGCATCCTGGCTGTATACATACACAAGACTTCCATTGATAACGCCGTAACCTGTGATAACGCCATCTGCAGGTGTTGCGTTGTCGCCTAAGTTAAAATCAGTATTTCTTGCAGTTACAAGGCCACCGATTTCAACAAAACTGTTATCATCAAGCAATGCTTCTATTCTTTTGCTTGCTGATACCTGTGCTGTGTTGCTCATTTTTCAGCCCTCCATAAACGTATTTTGGAAAATTTATTCAATTTACACCAAATGTAATTGTAGTACGAAAGTCGCAAATTATCAAGCATTAATTTTTAATTTATGGCAATTACAGCCACATTAAATCCAAAAGTTTTTGCAGGTACCATTTATAATCGACTCTTTCCACTTTATTCGTTGCCGTTATCGGAAATTCTTCCATTCGTTCACCATTAATATACACTATTGCTTTTCCGAGAACGTCACCTATATCAACCGGTGCCGGCACACTGTCTTCAATTTCATATACCACTCTGACATCATCGGCATCACAAAGAAGCATTGAAAGCAGTCCATCAATTCTGCTTCCTGTACTGTCAGCTATTCCGTCTGTCACCTCAACCTTCTTATATTCCTCAACAGAAGAAAATACCGTTTTCTCAAAGAAATTGTTTATCCCATATTCCATGAGTTTTCGCGTGTCCTTCCATTTATATGTACGGTTAGACGGCCATCCGCTTCCAAGCACCACTGATATAAAGGTTCTTCCGTCACTCTTTAATGCGCCCACAAAGCAATATCCGGCATCGCCTGTAAAACCTGTTTTTATGCCGAATGCTCCACTCATCTGATTCAAAAATGCATCCTTATTATATGCAGTGCAGCTTCTCTTTTCATTTATTTCGTTAAAGGAATATTGTTTCGTCCCGGTTATATTGTTAAACCCATCATTTTTTATGGCGTATGATGCGATAAGCGCCAATTCCCTTGCTGTTGTTGAATGTTTTCCGTTTTCATCTTCTGCGTCAAGCCCATTAGGTGTAATAAAATATGTATCAGTACAGCCAAGCTCTCTTGCCTTGGCATTCATCAAATCCGCAAATTTTTTGACATACCGCCTGCTCTCATCATAACTTCTGTTGTCTGCATCCTGAGAGTATGTCTGACTTTCACTATTATCTTGGACTTCATTTGTTATATCTGCCTTTTCATCTGTCAGATTTTCTGTACTGCCGCTTTTTTGAAAATCCTCCGGCATGCCGTATTTTTCTCCCACATATTCGGCAATGGCAACAGCTACATCATTGAAGGATTCAAGCATCATAGCATAGCATAAATCACCAAGCCTGTATTGTTCACCTGCCCTTACATTTAACTGCACATCCGGCATTGAAGCCGCATATGGAGAAATTGTTACGATGTCATCTGCATTTCCATATTCAAGTGCAATGATAAGCGTCATTATCTTTGTTGTACTCGCCATAGCACGCACATCGTCAACATTTTTTCCATATAGTACACGCCCGTTGTTGGCATCCATAAGACATGCAGACAGCGCATACAACTCGCTGTCCTTTAAAGTCAAAAAAACATCCCCTGCCGATGCACTGACAGTTTCCGGCACTGCCAATGCAAAAACAAGGAATGCTATTATGATGCTTACTTTTTTCTTAAATGCCTCTAATCTCATACGAGCTCCAGCTGACCTAACTTAGTATGAAATATATGCGCTGCTTCTGATTATAATGAATAAATAAATATGAAAAATTATTCGTTAAGCTTCTTCATTATATTCTGTCCAAGAGGTATAAGATTTCCGCCGACTGCATTGCCAAGTGTCATGACAATAAGAGCAGGAAACGCTTTAGGGAACGCTCCAGCAAGCGTGAAATAAAACATATCTGCTATGCAGTGCTCAAAACCGGCAAGAATAAATACTACAACTCCGAGCATCGCAACTACTGTTACCATCGTATCTTTCTTCTCATAGTGATGCTTATATGTATCAACTGCTATAAACATCAGCATACCACAGAATATTGCAAGTACAAAAAGACTTAAAAGGTTGTCATTTAACTTAGTCTCAACCATGCCCTGACATGCCTGTGTGAGCTTGTCAGCATTTCTTGTAAGCCTGCACAGACCAGCCATTATCGCTGTTCCCGCAAAATTGCCAAGCCACACAATAGCAACCTGTCCAATATAAGCCGGCTTATTCTGGCAGATATAACCGACCTTGCCTGTGTAAAGATTAAAACCGAATAACAGTATTGTCAGAAGTCCAATGCAGAACATGAACGCTCCCACAACCTTATTCTCACAGTTTAAATACACCATACCGCAAATTCCTATGCAAAGTCCTGAATAGACTGCCGGAACAAAAATCTTGAAAAACTTCTTTAGCATCTTACTTTTCCTCACTTAAATATCGTATGATTAAATCACCTGCCATTTTACGGCAAACCCACATGGCATTATAATGTAAGGATTTTGAAAATGCAAGAACTTTATGGATTGTACTTAAATTAAAAATTATATTCCGTTATTAAGCCATAATATGCCGTATATTATCCAAGCTCCGGCTCATTGCAGAGTGTGATATAATCCACACTCTCTCCATCCGTCTCAAATATGATTATATCATTCCTGCCATTCTTAAGCAGCGGTGCCGGAATGTAAAGTCTCTTCTGCGGTCCTATTTTCCAGAAACGTCCTATGTTAAAACCGTTTACAAATACGCAGCCCTTACCCCATCCGCCAAAATCCAGGAATGTATCAGCACATTCATCCACATCAAATTCAAACCGGAAGAAAGCAGGTGTTCCTTCCCTGTATTCTCCGTCAAAATCAATCTTTTCAACATTATCAAGCGGAAGAGTATATTGCTGCCAGTTATTATGCATATGTCCGTTAATCTGTACACAGTGGTCAATGCCCTTTCGCTGAAGCTCAAGATATGGTCCGAAATTGACACGTCCCATATTTTCAACAAGAATGTCAATGCTCTTTCCTTTTACATCCGAAACAGTATTTTTGCATTCGTCCAGCAATTCCCTGTCGTAAAGAGTCGCATATGGCTTCCCATCTATGAATATATTAGCTCTGTCATTTGCCTTCCACAGCTTGATTCTCTCTATATTCTCTTCTGTATCAAGCGTGGAATGATATAGAATATAACCATAATTCTGTCCAAGCTTTTCCATCGACTGAGTGTACACAGAGAAAACAGGCTTGCTTATCTTATCAAGAGTTGACGATAAGCTGACCTTGTCCTTGATTTCAAGTCTGCCATATGCTCTTCTCTTAATGTCCATTGAAAGCTTCACATCCGGTATATCTTTATATTTTGCTATCACTTCCTTAAATCTACGATATTTTTCTGTAATCTGTCCATCTTCAGTCAAAACAGCGTCATAATCATACGATGTGACATCAGGAGTAAGCTCATCATAATAATTCGAACCATTCATGAAGCCGAAATTAGTTCCACCCTGAAACATATATATGTTCACATTTCCCAGCTCAAGCATCTTGTCAAAATCCTGCACATTCTCTTCAAGATTTGACTTCATATGTCCGCCATTTCCCCAATGATCAAACCATCCAACCCAGAACTCTGCACACATAAGCGGTCCACCATTAGTATAGTCCTTGAGTATTTCAAAGCGTTCCTCTGTCTTAGAACCGAAATTACCTGTCGGGAGAGCTCCTTCAATGCAGCCTGCATTCATGCTATCACGATATGGTCCATCCGATGTAATAAAAGGAACAGTGATTCCATATTCCGTCATGATATTCTTCATCGCATTAAGATATGATGAATCCGTTGCAAAATAGCCATACTCGTTCTCAATCTGCATCATTATAACAGGTCCGCCATTGTCAATGAGCAGCGGTACAAGCATAGGCAGTAACACAGAATAATATTCTCTGATATGCTTCATGTACGGAGGATAATTAACTCTCAGCCTCATTCCGTCCTCAGCAAGAAGCCATGCAGGAAGGCCTCCGAACTCCCATTCGGCACATATATATGGCGATGGTCTTAATATGACATATAATCCAAGCTTCTGTGCAAGCTTGACAAAACCAACCACATCCTTGATTCCTTCGAATTCAAAGCGGCCCTTTTCAGGCTCATGTACATTCCATGGTATGTAAGTCTCCACAGTGTTGCATCCCATAGCCAGAAGCTTCTCCAGCCTGTCCTGCCAATATTCCGGGACTGTCCTAAAATAATGGATTGAACCTGATATCACTTTAAAAGGTTCATCATCGAGATAGAAAGTATCTTTTATCTTAAATCTGCTCATATAATCCTCACTTCCGGGCGTTAAATTACAATCTATGTTACAAATGCTGTGCTTACAGCTTCTTTTTCAGCCAAGGCAATATGTCCCACCCTTCAACAAATTGCAACCTTGCATCATATCTATAATATTATCATGTATATTCCTATATCTCAATATGCATCATTGCTTTTTGGAAGAAAATTGCACAAAAAATTGATATACATAATAAAATTTTTATATTTTATGCATGAAAGCGTTTACATTTTCGAATCAACTTAGTATAATATGTATGTGTTTTAAACATTCGAAAATCGATTCAGTTAAATAAACTCACATCAAAAAGGAGACAACAATGAAAACATATATCTGCTTTCCGGGTGGAAAGTTCAAAGTTCTTACAATGAGTTATGATGACGGCAAATTAGAGGATCGCAGACTGATAGAAATATTCAATAAATATGGAATAAAAGGAACATTTCATATCAATTCCGGTCTGTTTTCACAGGATATAAGAATTAAGCCTGAAGAATTTCCTAATCTCTACAAAGGACATGAAATTGCATGTCACACGCTCACACATCCTACCATTGCAAGATGTCCTCTGAGCGAAGTCATAAAAGAAATCGGTGATGACAGGATTAATCTTGAAGGAATTACACATCATCCGGTACAAGGTCTTTCATATCCTAACGGTTCATACTCCGAGGATATTGAAGCACTTCTTCCGGGACTTGGCATTAAATATTCACGAATTGTAGGCGATTCATACGGCTTTGCCCTTCCTGACAACCTATATGAATGGCTGCCTACATGCCACCACAATCACAGACTTTTAGAAATGGGCGAACAGTTCATCTCTCTTACCAAAAAACAGTACCTATACATGATGTATGTATGGGGACACAGCTACGAATTCGGACGTGACAACAACTGGGATGTTATGGAACGCTTCTGCGAGATGACCGGAAATCGTGATGATATCTGGTATGCAACCAATATCGAATATGTCAACTACATGGAAGCAGCAAAACGACTTATATATGCATACGATTCAAGCTTCGTGTATAATCCTAATGCTGTAAGCGTCTGGATTTCTATTAATAACAACACTGTTGTTGAAATTCCAGGCGGTTCACAGATTGAACTTACACAATACGCATAAATAACCAAAATAAAAATGTAACAGTATCTGCTGACAGAACTGTTACATTTTTTCATAAACATTATTTTTACAAACGCTATGCTTATAATTATTCAAAAACCGCTGCATACAAATCTGCATCAGCTTTCCGGCTATGATAGCATTTCTATATATTCATATCAAAGTGCTGTCCGAGCTTCTTCTCATCATCGGTCAGGACATTATCACTCAATGTCTCATAATAGATATCATTAATCTTCTTAAGAAGTTCCTCTACTGATGAAGCAGTGACGGTCACCTTATCACTTTTTTCGCTTTTATCGGTATTTTTATCTTTTAATTTATCGGTCTTTTCTTCCTGCTCTTTCTTTGCATCAGCCTTTTTCTCTTCAGCCTTTTTCTTTGCATTCTTTTCAATGCGTTCCTTCTGTGCTGCAAGAGATTTATCAATGACAGCAAAATATGATGCCGTTCCATTATCGTTAATCTTTATTCCGTATGATGTCACTCCGCTGC